>OUWB011197372.1_pt1 | contig 60796 bp, 52 predicted proteins | sample 1779821 | NCBI WGS metagenome assembly OUWB01 (sample SAMEA3914806, study PRJEB12502) | metagenome | biome: forest; material: soil | place: Canada | collected 2011-08-03 | depth 0.1 m
CCACACAACCTTCTTGTCGGGGGTAACCTCGACCAATTGGGGCCCCCTGCCATCGTCCCCGCGTGAACAGATAATGGTATTGCCATTGGCCAAACGCGTCGCGCTTTGGGTATTTATGAAACGATAGGCCTCCGGCAGATCGCTCGGCTTAAGTTCCCATACCGTTTCCCCCTTCGGATTAACCTCGCGCGTGGCAATATCGCGCTCATCCGTGATGAGGGTGTTGCCGTTTTTCAACCGGACCGCGGCCCATGGGCTCTTGACGTCATAACGCCAGATTTCCTTGAAATTCCGATCGTATTCAACAACTTGGTTCATCGTCAGAAACGACACGAGATAGGTGCCGTCTTTTGTGTAGCGCGCCCTGCGAAACTGGCCGTGCACCGTTTTCGGATCGGTCAAGCTTTGCGCCGGCAATATGTGCTCGAGTTCGATCTTACCGGTCTTGGTATTGACGACCATAAGCCGAGGCGGCAAGCCGTTGAGAACAAACATAACCTTGTCTAGCCCGATGGGTTGAGCGGTGTGGATCTCCATCCCCTTAGGCGCGTCGAAGCGCCATACCACCCGTTTGTCGGGCGTGACTTCGGCGACGTACTGCATCCGCGTGAACAGAACATTGCCATTCGAAAGCATCCAGACATCATCATATTCCCAGCCGCCACCTGTGGAATAGGTCCAGACGATCTTGTTCCCATCGACCAAAAAAATCTTATTGTAGCCCTCACCGACATAGAGCATCGGGTGTTGCGCCAACCCACTCCCCGGCAACCCCGCGGGGACGGGTTTATCCCAGGTACGAACCGGCACCTCGGTTTCCCCAGGCCCCAGCGTGGGCACTTGCGGCGCCGCAAAGCGCGGCAAGTGCTTCGTCAAGGGCGCGGGATCAGCCGTTGGTTTATTTTTGCCCCATCCCGACTGCGGCATCGCAAGTACGGCGGCGGCAAAAAGCATGCGGACGTATGTATCCATGACGATGATTTGCTCGTGAGCCATCCATTTCAAAAATCAACCCAAAGGTGCGCCACGCGCCCGACGCATTGCTGCGCCCACGGTTGAAATTCGGTGATTTGGAGCAAAAACAGCACAGAAAATTTGTCCTGACAAGTGGGATTCCGACTCAAACATCTCAATTAAAAGGCTTTTCCAGCCTAAGCCATTAAAAATATTACAATAATACAAGATGAAATAAATTGCTTGCGCAACCCGGCCGCCTACTCAATCATAAGAAGCGTAGGCGTTGGCTTTATCGGCGATTTTGTCCAACGGTTTACCCCGAGGGCACATCCGATCTGCAACGATCCTATGAGTAATAATAAGTTAGCAGATGTCTCCACATCGCGCATGCGTCCCACAAGCAAGTAAAAAACGAATTCCAGGAAGGAAAGAAAATGAAACATTGGAAATGGATGACACCGGTAGCAATGGCGTGCGCGCTAATCGGCGCGACCTCATCCCATGCTGCGACATGTACCTCGGCCAGGTACGGAAGCTTCACTATCGGCAGTGCAACTTTCAACAATGATGAATGGGGCAACAACTATCACACCCAAACCATCTGCGCCAATTCACAAACCAACTTCTATATTACGTCGGACCAGACCGCGAATAGCGGCGTCGAGGCGTATGGCGACGTCAACTACAATATCAACAAGTCTATCAGCGGTATCAAGACGTTATCGTCGACAGTGAGCCAATCAACGCCTTCTGCCGGCACGTGGGATGCCGCTTATGATATCTGGAACAATACGAGCAGTTACGAGATAATGATCTGGACAAATTGGACGGGTAATCCAGATGGCTGCGGCAATGCACGACCCATTGCTTATACGTATTCCAGCGCCGGCTGCTCCAATCCAACCTATACAAACGTCAATATCGGCGGCACGACTTACAACGTCTTCGAAGGAAACAACGGGCATAACGTTATTTCGCTCCTGCGTACCAGCAAGACCAATAACACCACAACCAACCTGCTGGCTGTCCTGCAATGGATCGAGTCCAAGGGGTATTTCGGCAACATTACTGTCGGTCAACTGCAGTACGGCGTCGAAGTTGCAAATACGTCTGGCAATGAGACCTGGACGATGAGCAATTATACCGTGACTTCGAACTGAGCGCATCAAACTCCCAACAGATGCGTTAGACGCCAGCCTTCCGGTCTCATCTCCCGGAAGGCTGGCTTTTCCGTATTACCGGAATGCCGAGATTTCTTTGACATGTCGAAGTGTACCGCCTTTAGCTCCACCCTCATTCTGCTGTTCGCTGTCTTAGTGCTCCCCTTTATGGCGGCAGCACAAGAGCAAGCCCCTACGCCACTGACCTATGCCGCTGTCACCGAACCCACCTCGACTGAGGCGCATATCGCGCTGAGCTTCGGGGCAGACCCCGTGCCGGACTACCGCATCGAAGGCAATGACCGCCCCCATGTCGAAGTCCACTTGCTCAATTCGCGCAATGTTGCAGTCGATAGTGCCAGCCTTCCGCTCAGTAGCCTCAAGATCGGGCTGACGCGATCGGCGCAAATTCGGGTTGACGGTGCCGACCTCGTGCTGGTGTTCGACTCCGCGTCACCGATTCACGTCTCGGCATCGTCTCCTGGTCGACGGCGCCTAGACATTATCCTTAGGGGGACGGGAGGCCAGGTCACGGGCGCAACCGCGGGTCTTCCCGGCTCGGACCCGGCGCAAGGTGGTCTGCCAGTAGCCACCGATCCGCCACCGGGCCAAGATGGCTACACCATGATCCGGCTGAAATACGCCGACGTCTCCGAAGTCGTTGGGCTTTTGTCCGAAGGCGTTACGGTCAAATCCAACGACAGTTTCACCCCGCTTGAGCCGGGCTTTGGCTCGCCAGGCAGTTCTAACGGCAGCAGTTACAATCCCACTCAAAACCAGGGCGTCCAGGACGATCCTCCGCTCGGTCAATCAGTTGACACCTCGATTGCCATAGACCGCCGGCTCAATGCTATCTGGGTTAAGGGCTCCCCCGACCATATCGCGCGGGTTAAAGCGCAGATTGCCGAGATCGACGTCCCGGTCGACACCGTGATCCTGGAGACTCAGTTCGTCGAACTGACCGAAAGCGGCGCGCGCAACATAGGCCTCGACTTCACCAACGCCAACGGCGAGGTCGCCATAGCCACCTACGCAACCGGGCAGTATGTCCCGGCCCTGAACTACCCCAATGGGACCCATCAGGTTACCAGCGGTGCCCTACAAGCCGCGCTGTATGCGCAAATCCAGAAGGGCCAAGGCAAGATCGTCTCTAAGCCGCGCATCGCCGCGCAGAGTGGGTCATCAGCCAAGATCATCACCGGCGACGCTCTGCCGATCCTCACCTCGATCACCCTGTCAGGGGTCAACGGCGTGTCGCAGCAGGTGCAGTACGTCAATGTCGGCGTGACCCTGCAGATCGCGCCGCGCGTCAGTGGCGACGGCTTCGTCACCTCGCACATCTTCGCCGTCGTCTCCAGCGTCAGCGGCTATTCACAGGGCTATCCGACGATCAGTCAGCGCCACGCCGAAACTTCGGCCTCAGTGCGCGACGGCGAATCCTTTGTCATCGGCGGCTTGTCACAGGACAGTGTACTGAAGTCGAATTCGTATGTCCCGCTGCTGGGCGATCTTCCCCTGATCGGCCATGCGTTTCATCTCGAAAAAGACAGTAACGCCAAGACGGACCTCTATATCGTGATCACGCCCCATATCGTGCACCACGCGGAAGCTGCGGTCGAGCAATGAAAGTTGGATCAAAATCTTTCCTCAGCCAGTACTCCGTCCAGGGTTTACAGCTTTTGGTGGATTGGTTACCCGAGTTTGGCCCGGGGGTGGAAAAACATGTGGAATATCGAAGCGGACTTGGAGGACATCATGATTAGCCGGCGAGCAATGCTCTTGGGAGGAGTGGGTTTACTAAGCCCGACACGGCTCATCGCGGGATCACTTCCGGACGACTTGCCCGCGGGATGGCTAAATGTTCGCCATTTCGGTGCGAAGGGGGACGGCAAAGCGATCGATAGCGCAGCAATCAATAGGGCGATCGATGCCGCCGCTAAGGCCGGCGGCGCTACGGTGTTTTTTCCGGCAGGCACCTATGCCAGCTACTCGATAAGACTGAAGAGCCGCGTCACTTTGCACCTTGGTCCTGGGGCCATTCTGCTTGCCGCCTCGGTGCCCTTTGAAGGCCTTGCCGCCGGCGGGTACGACGCCGCGGAGAACATCGATCCGAGTTACAAAGACTATCAGGACTTCGGACACGTTCATTGGCGCAATAGCCTGATCTGGGGCGAGGGTCTCGACGCGGTGGCCATTGAAGGGCGTGGTTTAATTCACGGAAAAGGCTTGGCTCGCGATTGGCACGATGAGGGGGATGTCGCCGGATCGCGCAAACCGGGCACAGGCAATAAGGCGATTGCACTCAAAAACTGCCACGGCGTCACTCTGCGCGACGTCTCCATCCTGCAGGGCGGTTGGTTCGCGCTCCTGGCGACGGGCGTGGACAATTTAACCATCGATAACGTTCTGGTGGACACAAACCGCGACGGCTTCGATATTGACTGCTGTCGCAACGTCCACATCAGCAACTGTACCGTCAATTCGCCGTGGGACGATGGTATTTGTCCGAAATCCTCCTTCGCTCTTGGCTATCCCCGGGCCACCGAGAACGTAACAATTTCGGATTGCCTGGTCACAGGCGGCTATGAACTCGGTTCCGTTTTCGACGGAACGTGGAAGCGCATGCCGACGAGTTTCAACGGCACCGGCCGGATCAAGTGCGGAACAGAGTCAAACGGCGGCTTTAAAAACATCGCGATTTCAAATTGCGTCGTCGATAACGCGCGCGGCCTTTGTCTTGAGACAGTCGATGGCGCCAATTGCGAGGATATTGCAATCTCCAACATTACCATGCGAGGCGCTATGAACTCGCCGCTGTTCTTGAGGCTCGGAACGCGGATGCGCGGCCCTAAAGGCGTTCCGGTGGGCACCCTGAAGCGGGTGACGATCTCGAACGTGACAAGTCATGGCGCTGCGGCTTTGCCTTCTATTATCGCGGGGGTCGAAGGCTACCCCATCGAGGACGTCCAATTGAATGATTTGTACTTCGATCAGATCGGCGGCGCGCCCGAAGCCTGGGCCAAGATCAATCCGCCGGAAAAGGCTGATCAATATCCAGAGCCATCCATGTTCGGCGACTTGCCGGCACACGGACTATTCGTTCGTCACGTTCGCAATCTTTCGCTACGCAACATTGAGTTCGCCGTCGGCAGCCCGGACCCGCGCGCAACAATTTGGATGCATGATGTCATAGGATTCGACGCGTTCGCGCTTCGCGTCCCGAAAGGACCAGTGTTCGCCCTGGATCATGTCGGCGACTTCAGGAGTTTCGGTAACGCGTGGGGTGAAGACATTCGATTCCACGAGGTTCAATCGAGAACTATTGACATGTAATTCCCAGATGCATGGGTCCCGACATCGGTTTTGAGCGGCCTACACATCGAATCCACGGGAAAGCTCGCTCAGGGTTTCGTTTCGAGCGTGAGGCTTGCCTCGGCAAGGCCTACAGATGTCGCGCGAATGACGCCTTTGCCTGGGGCTCCAGTTGATTGGACGATCACCTGCGCGTAACCTCCGAAGGCGCTTCGTTGCCACGGTGTCGGTGGAGTGGCGACGCGAAGTGTAGCCCAGTTGACGCCTGCCTGGCTATCGTCCGCGAGTTTAGAGGCACCGCCTGATGGGGTCTTAATGATGAAGGTCAGGCTGTTCGTGGCGCGAAGAGACCCTACGTCAACATCAAGGACAAGGCCGCCGTCTTGGGATTTCGGAAACACCTCCGTGCCGTTGAGCAGCACGGTTTGATTGTCCGCAAGTCGAGCCAGAAACAGTTGCAGGGATTGCCCGCTCTCAAGTCCTGGAGCCGCGAACTCACCACGGATAGCCAGGGCTGTAGTGGATGGTGGCTGCTTCTCCGGCGGCAGCCAGCGGAACGGATCACGCCATGTACTCAAGTCGGCGGACGCACCAATGCCAGCGCGGTCCTCGACTGATTTCAGAGCCAAAGTCCGCCAATTTGTCAGGGAAGCGTAGCTGAAGCGAACGGCCGGGTGATCGGCTTCATGCGATCCCGGGTCCCCATTTCCGACGCCGATAATGCGGATAGGCCCTTCCGTGTCGAAACTCACTTTCTGATCGGCCGTGGGAACAATTTGGCCCTTGCCGTCACGAATACTGACCATGACAACCGATATGTCGCGTCCATCCGCCTTGAGTTCGCGCCTGTCCGCGGATAGTGCGATGGCTTTCGGCGCGCCTGCTGTCGCCACTTCGGTTGTGGCTACGAGTTTTCCATTTGAGTATGCCTTTGCGCTCAGAATTCCCGGTGCATAGGGCACTGTCCACGCCAAGTGAGATGCATTTGGCATAGATTTGCGTCCCAGGCTGCGCCCGTTCAAGAACAGTTCCACCTCCCCCGCATTCGAATAGGCCCAAACGTCGATGGGTTGGCCTTCCCTACCCTGCCAGTTCCAATGCGGTAGAAGATGAACCATTGGCGCATCGGTCCACACCGACTGAAGATAGTAGCCACTGTCCTTGATAATGCCTGTCGTATCCAGCATTCCGAACTGAGAGCTAATTGCTGGCCACCCGAAGGGCGTCGTTTCCCCCCTGTAGTCGAAGCCGGTCCAAACAAACATCCCAGAGATGAAGGGGCGTGCACGAACGAACTGCCAAGCTTCCTCGATACTCGAAGATTGACCGGGACGCGCCTCGCGGTCGTAGGCGGACAAATGGACATGCGCCGGATCGTCGAGGTAGATTCCACGGGTGGCGGTCGTCGATCCCTCTTCGGTCATGACGGACGGCTTGTCGGGATGGTCGGCATGGAACGCATCGATCTTGTGTTGGGTATTGTAATTGAAACCCGCCACGTCATCCGCGAGGGAGACTCCTTCGCTCGACCCGCTCAGAGCCGCGGTCGTCCTTCTGGTGGGGTCGATTTTATGTACGATCCATTGCATTTCATCGGCTAGATGCGTGCCGAGTTCCGTCCACTCCAGGGCCCATTCCTCATTACCGACCGACCACAGAACGACGCTGGGGTGGTTGCGGTCACGCCTGACAAGGGCGGTGAGTTCATCCTTGATTTCAGGGGCTGTGCCCATCATCCGGTGTTCGTCGATAACCAGAAAGCCCATACGATCCGCAGCGTCGAGCAATTCAGGCGTCGGCGGGTTGTGAGACATCCTAAGCGCATTGACTCCGATTTTTCTCAACTGTCTGAGGCGCCATTCGATTAGCTCATCAGGTGCGCCGACGCCGACGCCGGCGAAATCCTGATGGTTATTAATACCTTTCAGTTCAATATGTTGGCCGTTCAGGAAGAAGCCCTTGTCCGGATCGAATGCAATGGTCCTTATTCCGAACGGCGTCTCATAGGTGTCCAAGATCCCCGTCTCGTCGCGAACTATGGTCGTTAGCCGGTAGAGTTGCGGTTGCTCTAACGACCACAGCGCTGGCCGGTCTAGATCGATCGCCATGTTGACATCGGTTTCATCCTCTCCTTTGACATCACCGGGCGTACCCGTTTGGTCGGCCACGAGATGGCCGTCAGGCGCGTAAATTTGCTGCTCCACGGTGAAGCGACGGTCATCATGGCCGTCGTTGGCAATGACGACGTCCGCGGTTACCTGGGCACGGCCTCCTGCCACCGCGGTGTGAACAAACGTGCCCCAAGGCGCGACATGTAGCGGCGCCGTCTTTGTGATCCAAACATGCCGATATATGCCGGCGCCTTCATAGAACCAGCCTTCTTCACGCGTCGCATCTACTCTGACCGCTACGACATTCTTACCGCCGTAATTCAGGTAATCAGAAATGTCATATGTAAAGCTTGTATATCCGCTCGGCTGGGTTCCGATGTAGTGGCCGTTGATCCAAACTACGCTATCCCTGTATACGCCATCGAAAACGATAGACACGCGCCGCCCCTTGTCGGACGCTGGTATGTCGATGGTCTTGCGATACCACCCGACGCTGTTTTCCGGAAAGTTTCTGCCAATCGCCTTAGACCCGTGATTGCCGTCGCCACGTTGATCGAACGGCAATTCAACTGCCCAATCGTGTGGCAAATCTAACTGACGCCAAGCCCGGTCATTGAAGTTCATAGCTGCCGGGCCATCCCCGTACCCGGCTTTGGCGAAGAAGAATGCGCGCGTGCCGTAGCCAAAGTCCTTGGCCGGGTCGGTGGCGTGACCGAAAGCGAAGCGCCAATCCTTGTCGATCGAAATCCGCTCGCGGGCAGTGCTCATGGGCGTCGAGGACGGGGGCGCGCCTGAAGGCTCATCAGCTCGGGCACCGCCAAAGGCATTACAGGCGCTTAGAACAAGGACAACGACCCACCCTGCAAGATTCATTCTCATATCGCTTCCACCGAGATTATGGATTCGCGTCAAAGACGCCGAGGCTTGACCGGATATTTATCGTACAATAATACAAGATGCGAGACCAAAAGGCGTGCCCGCGAAAAATGACACTTAAGGGCTGGGCAATCAAAGGCGGCAACTTCAGATGGTGCTGCGCCGCCCATCATTGACCGTAGTCCGTCTGTCGCTCGCAGCGCAACCGAGGGGCAGCGGAGCGGCAAAGTCCCACGTTCCCGTCGCCACTGGTTTTACGAATAAAAATAGCGACTCCGGCAAACGGGTGTCGTCCGATACAGGGTGAGGAGACATCACAATGGGTTCAAAAGGGCACTTGGCCATCCTTTCGGCTGCCGTGATCGGGCTAACCGCACCCTTGGCGGGATGCGGTGGCGGTGGTGGCGCAAGCGGCGGAGGCGGCGCAGGCACGACCACGCCGTCAAACACAGTTCCACCCGTCTTTACTTCAGCGCCCCAGGTCAGTGTCTATTCAGGAGCGACAGGCACGGTTTATACGGCCGCGGCAACCGATAGTGCCGGCGGTACGATAACCTACAGCCTTTCTGGTACAGACGCCGCTAACTTCACGATAAATAGCGCAACAGGCACGGTGAGCTTCGTGAGTCCACCTAGCTATTCCGCGCCCTCGAACGCCAATGCCGATAACAATTACCAAATCGCTGTCACCGCGACGGATGGGTCGGCCGCGACCACCTTGAACGTATCGGTTCTGGTGACCTATCCCACAACCAACACATCATATACTTTCGCAAATGCGCCCTGGGGCGGCGGTGGCTTCATATCGGGGCTGATCTATCACCCTAAGACGCCAAACTTGCTTTACGCCAGAACCGATGTCGGCGGTGCTTACCGGTGGAATCCCGGCACTTCGACGTGGACGCCGTTGAATGACGATCTGGGTCGCGACGACTCGCAACTGACAGGCGTCCTCAGCCTCGCCCTGGATCCGAACGATTCCTCCAAGGTCTACCTGGCGACGGGGCAGTACATCGCCAGTTGGGCACGCACGGCGGCGATCTTGCGATCGTCCGATCAGGGCGCGACGTGGTCAAGGACCGAATTGCCTATCGATCTGGGTGGAAACTCAGACGGACGAAATACCGGAGAACGGCTCGCCGTCGATCCGAACGACGGCGCCATTCTGTTCCTCGGCACATCCCAAAACGGCCTCTATGCCAGTTCGGATTCAGGCGTGACCTGGGCTCAGCTGCCGAGCTTCAATTCATCGGCGTCCACAACCTTCGTCTTGTTCGATCCGTCCACGAGCACGCTTGGTCACCCGACCCAAACGATTTATGTGGGCGTCAATACGACCAGCGGAACGTCCCTCTACACGAGCACGAACGGTGGGACGAGTTGGTCCGCGGTGCCGGGGCAACCCAGCGGCCTCATCGCCATGCGCGCCGTACTCGACGGCAAGGGCAGTCTCTATGTGACCTATTCCAACGCCCTCGGCCCGAACGGGATCACATCGGGCGCCGTTTACAAGCTGAACGTCGCTTCCAACAGTTGGTCGAATATTTCGCCGGTCGTACCCGGCGCAGCGAGTGCCGATACGTTCGGCTATGACGGTGTCAGTGTCGACCGCCAGAATCCAAATACGCTCATCGTCTCGTCCCTCGACCGGTGGAACTATGGCGACACGATCTGGCGTTCCACGGACGGCGGCGCAACATGGACGTCTCTCAAGACTAACTCGTCCTTCGCCGCACCGAACAATCCGTGGCTGACAGCCTATTCCGGCGGCAAGCTCGGCATGCCGTTCTGGATGTCGGACGTCGAGATCGATCCGTTCAACTCGGCCAATGCCGTCTTCAACTCGGGCTTCGGCCTTTACGCGACCTCCAGCCTCAATGCGTCGTCGGTAAATTGGAGCTTCAACGACGCGGGCATTGAAGAGACGGTCCAGACTAGTGTCACGTCGGGGCTATCGGGGGCACATCTGCTCATGACGCAAGGCGACGTCGGCGGCGGCCGCTACACTACCCTTTCCGTAAGCGACAACCAGGGCTTTTTCAGCAACCCCAACACAAGTAATTCATTTGTCGACGAGGCGACGCAGAACCCGAACTATGTTGTCAGGACAGCCGCCTCACCTACCACCAAGGGCTATATCTCCGCCGACAACGGCGTTACCTGGACCGCGCTCGGGTCTACGCCCGTGACGGCCGGTAACGACCCAGCCCACCTCATCTTCTCTGCCAACGCATCCAGCCTCGTGTGGGCGCCGAATAACCAGGGCGCCTATTATTCCGCGGACAAAGGCGCATCCTGGGTCGCGTCGACCGGCTATCCATCCTATAGCGGCCAATATTTCCCGCCCTCGGCGGATAGAGCTGTCGATGGCATCTTCTACGTCTATGACTTCACAGCAGGCGCCATTTACCAAAGTGCGGATGGCGGCAAAACCTTCACTTCCATTCTGACAGGCCTTCCGACTTGGAACGGGGGACAGGTGATATCCATTCCATGGAAGCAGCGAGACCTTTGGATACCCACCACTGCGGGCCTTTACCATGTGGATGGCGTCAACGGCGCCCCGACTAAGGTCGCCGGGGTCTCCAAGGCCTACCTACTTTCTTATGGCGCCCCCGCACCCGGCCAGTCCTATCCCTCACTTTATCTTTGGGGAAATATTTCCGGGACCGATGGTGTTTATCGGTCGGATGACGAAGGCCTGACATGGGCCCGCATTAATGATGCCAAGCATCAATACGGTTACATAAATTCACTCAGTGGCGATCCACGTGTTTATGGCCGCGTCTATTTGGGAACCGGCGGTAGAGGTACGATTGTCGGAAATCGCTAAAAATCTCGGCACGCCATATGGCGGGCACGACCCACTAAGATTCATCAGAGTTTTAGCGGGCGACTCACCGCCGCGGAAGGAAATGACTCTCAATGAATAGACCCTGGACTTACATAAGAAAGACAGGCTGGCAGGGCAGTAGCCTGTGCTTTGCGGCGATCATCGTGGCGGCCACCTGCGGCACGTCGAGCTGGGCGCAATCGACGGCGCCGCTACCCCATCTTGTCACCAATTCAGGACACCATGCGTTGATCGTCGACGACGCACCGTATTTGATCCTGGGCGCGCAAGCGAACAATTCAAGTAACTGGCCAGCCCAACTGCCAATGGTCTGGCCGGCGATCGAAGCGCTGGGCGCGAATACGCTTGAGATACCGGTCAGTTGGGAACAGATAGAGCCGGTCGAAGGGCACTTCGATTTCAGCTATGTGGACACCCTACTCGACCAAGCACGCAGCCATCACGTTCGGCTAGTGCTGCTCTGGTTCGGAACCTGGAAAAATAACAGTCCAAGCTATACCCCTGAGTGGGTCAAAACGAACAACGGGCGGTTTCCGCGCGTCATCGATAAGACCGGCGATCGGAAGCCCTCGCTCTCCCCCGTTTTCGCGGAAACCCTCAAGGCAGACAGCAAGGCGTTCGCGACGCTGATGCGCCATATCAAGGCGACAGATCCTCAGCACACCGTCATCATGATGCAGGTCGAAAACGAGACCGGCACTTACGGTAGCGTTCGCGATTACTCGCCCACGGCAAACAAGCTTTTCGACGGTCCAGTGCCAAAAGAGCTGATCAACGCAAGGCATCTCCACCCCGGAACCTGGACAGAAGTCTTTGGGAAGGACGCCGACGAGTTTTTCCACGCCTGGTACGTTTCGCGTTTCGTTGATCAAGTCGCCGCTGCAGGAAAGGCCGAACTCGACCTTCCGATGTACGTCAACGCGGCGCTTCGCGACCCATTAAAATATCAGGACCCAGTAACCTATTCTTCCGGCGGCCCGACGTGGAACGTACTGGATATATGGAAGGCCGGGGCCCCGCACATAGATATTATAGGGCCCGACATCTACATGCCCGATACGTCGTCTTACATGGCGACCCTTCGTAGTTATGACCGGCCCGACAACCCGCTGTTCGTTCCAGAGACTGGCCGAGGCTTTAACTACGGACGGTATCTGTTTTCGGTCTTGGGGCGCGGCGCAATCGGCTTCTCGCCGTTCGGCATGGATTTCACGCGCGATGCCAACGAACCCGCGATGATTCCCCCGGACGCTGCGACCAAGTTGGAGCCATTCCCGGACAACTATCATATGATCGCGCCAATGGCCCGGCAGTGGGCGCAATTGGCATTCGATGGTCAAGTCAGGGGTGTCAGCGAGGCCGACGACCGCGAAGCTCAAACGCTCGACCTCGGTCGATGGACGGCCACGGTAACCTATGGCATGCCAGCCTTCGGGAATGCGAACTATCCTCCCAATTTCAAACCGATCCCACGAGATTCACGCGGAGCGGATGGCGGCGTTATTGTCGCTCGTATCGGGGCAGACGAATTTCTCGTCGCCGGCCGCATGGCGCGCATTGAGTTTTCACCCAAGCCGCTCACTGGCAAGCACATGCAGTTCGTACGTGTCGAAGAAGGCCATTTTGTCGATGGGAAGTGGGTGTTGCATCACGTATGGAACGGAGATCAGACCGACTGGGGCCTAAACCTGTCCACGGTCCCGCGCATACTTAAAGTCACGCTCGGAACCTACTAGCACATCGTCCTGGCGGATTTGAAGCGGGAGAGTCTACTCACCCAGCGACTATGTTCAGTGTCATTATCAACTCACAAATCTTGATTGGAGCAATTCATGAGAAAGTTCGCCGCGGGCAGCGCGATTTTACTTTCTGCCCACCTGATATTGAGTGGAACAGCGCTCGCGTCAACGCACGCGCACGGCTCTGAGATCCTCGCGGCAACACCTCCCATGTGTTGGAACAGCTGGGATGCCTATGGCCTAACCATCACCGAATCGCAGTTTCGAGAAAACGTTGACGTTCTGGACAACAAGCTTAAGCCCTCTGGATGGACCTACGCGGTAATAGATGAAGGCTGGTTTCTAAAAACCCAGAGGATCGCGACACACCGGAAAAACTGATTTACGTTATCGACAAGAACGGTCGTTATATCCCGGATCCGATACGCTTCCCCTCGGCGCTGACTGGGGAGGAGAATACGGGCTTCGCTGCCTTGGCGAAGTCGGTTCATGAAAAAGGGCTCAAATTCGGTATTCATATTATTCGAGGTATTCCCAGGGAATCCGTGGCAAAGAACCTGCCCGTAGAATTCGCGCCACGCCTGACCTGCAGGCCACATCGGTTTACGCTCAAACGGGTTGGGGTGACAATGTCATGCGCCAGCTAACGCGCGAGGCCGGTTTCGATCAGCACATCACCAAGCCGATAAATCTGGATGGCCTCCTGGCAATGATCGAGGCTGACATAACGAGAATACAGTAATCCGCAACGCCCCCCATCAAGACGCGCGACATGGCGGCTGGTCGCTTCATTGGATGGATAGCCCACATCGCAAAGTCGGATATCGGTCTATTGGTGACCGCCCCCTATCTTTCACCTGAAATAAATGGCTGGAGCCCAGAGCTCCAGCCTTTCGATCTAGCGCCAGTGGTAGACAACGCGTGGACGACCGTAACGGTAGACGTGGCGCCAAGGCTCGTAAATCCAATGACCGTCGACCCAAACCCAGGGCGTGTAAGCTCCCGCTTCATACACGACCGTTTCGGGATAGTACGGACCATCGTACACAAATGTCGGGGCGCCCGTCTGGACAACATATCCTGGCGGACAGGTGGTGGAACTGGCGCCGATTTCCGCACCGGCGACTGCGCCTGCGGCACCGCCGGCCAGCGTAGCGGAGGTATGGCCATGAGTCAGGGCCGACCCGGCGATCGCGCCAAGCGCACCGCCGATGATGGCACCTGCCGCGGTATTTCCCGTGCGTTGATCGACACAATTCTGTTGAGCCCATGGCTCATATTGCGCTGCGTAGGCTTGGCCCGTCGCCGGTGAACTCTGCACTGCACCCGGACTCGATTGAACATTGGCACTCGACGGCTGGCCTTGCGCAGCAGATTGCGCCAGGGCCACGGTCGATTGCGCGGCAAGAACGGTGGCCGCCAAAGCGACCAGCGACGCGTGAATCGGTTTGACTATTTGTCTGCTCATGGCGTGCTCCTTTCATTTCAGGCAGACTGGAGGCCAATCCGCACAAATGCCGGAGACGTTCGAGTGGGCTCCAAACGTATTCGCCCGGCATCTGCACATCAATGTCTGACACCTCGATGCCGATGCCTCTACGCGCCAGACAGCAACGATTTAGAAACGCGGCCCTCGACGTCAAGATAGCCCTATCGCCCTAATGCAAAAATTTATATTCGCCCATATCCCTTGGCAACCATATGGGCATTTTAAGAAGCCATCAAGCAATGGTCACCTCGATAGGCATAAGTTACACAAAAATTTTGACGCAGCCTCTTGACGGCGTGAAGAACTCATCCAAAATTAGCCACGCAAGGCAATCGCCTCGCAGTTATCTGTTCAACCTTGCAATGAATGCTGTTGAGGTTTCGCAAATGACACGCTCAATCTATTTTTCTCCCCTGTTCGGCAATTCGATCGGTTTTGACCGTTACGATGACGTGTTCGATACGCTCCTGCGCACTTCGGACGAGACCGAAGGCCAGCCTCCCTACAACATCGAACGCAACGGCGATGATCAGTACACCGTGACCTTGGCGGTCGCCGGCTATGCCGAGTCCGAGCTCAATATCTCGGTTCGCGACAACGACGTTATCGTTGCCGGAGAACGCAAGGTACCGGAGGGCGCCGGGGCCCATTACCTCTTCAAAGGCATCGCCCTGCGTAATTTCCAATGCAAGTTCCGGCTGGCGGACTATGTGATCGTCAAAGGCGCCGAACTGAAGGACGGGCTGCTGCGCATCTCGCTTGCCCGCGAAGTTCCGGAAGAGAAAAAACCCCGGCGGATCGAGATCCGAATCAAACCCGAACTCAAGGCGATCGAAAGCTCGAGCCAGAAGGTCGCTTAGCGCATTACGCGTTTCGAAGATGGCCATCGAAAGGAGGTAAATGAAATGGACGTCAAGAAACTCAATCCCTGGAACTGGTTCCGGCACGAAGAAGACCAAAGGCTGCCCGCTGTTTCCGACAACCGGGTGCTCACGCCGCGGGACTCCCTGCTCCAGCTTCACCGTGATGTCGAGCGCAGCTTCCTCAACTTTGCGCGAACCTTCGACATGGGTTGGCCGCACGTGGAAACAGCCAGGCCTTTGTGGCCAAGTCTCGATATCCTGACCAAGGACAAAGAGTACATCATCACCGTCGAGGTGCCCGGCGTCGATGAGAAAGACGTCAAGCTGGAAGTCAGCGGCGATGGCACCCTGACCGTCAGTGGCGAGAAACATAAGGAGTCGCATAAGGGGCTCCTCGGAAACGCGAGCGTCGAGCGCAGTTATGGTGCTTTCACCCGTGTACTTTCTCTTCCTGACGATGCCGACCGCGATGCCGTGACCGCGTTCTTCCGCAACGGTGTCCTGACGATCACCTGCCCGCGGCAAGTCGAAGCGCGTGAACCGGCGCGACGGATAGACATCCAAAAGGTCGCATAGCGACATTTGTCTGTAAGAACGACTGCAGCCCGCCGGACACCGGCGGGCCTTTTTTCCCGGATATCCACTCATGGAACTGAACCGCTTCGTCGGCCTTGCGACCCTGCTCTATTCCCTGGCCAACCCAATCGGTATAGTCCCCATCTTTCTTCGCCTCACCGGTCGCGGCCACTCGATCAACCGCCGCAAAATCGTCCTGATCGCCGTTACAGCGGTCGCGGCCCTTCTTATCGGCTCGGCTTTGTTGGGTCAGCGCGCCTTGGCCTTCTTCAACGTCGGGCTCGACGACTTTCGCATCGCCGGCGGCCTCCTGGCCCTGTTCATCGCGTTTGAAATGTTCCAGGCGCACTACGGCGGAATTCTGCAAACGGCCGAAGAACGGTCGGAAGCTGAGCTCGACTTGCATAGCGTCGCCATCACACCGCTTGCCTTCCCGCTATTGATCGGACCGGCTGAAATGAGCATCATGATGACGCTTGCTTCCGATCATCCCGATTGGCGCGAGAAGGTCGCATTGATCGCCGCCGCCCTGTTGACCGCAGCCATGATCGCCATGACCTTGCTCTGCGCCACATCGATCGACCGGCTGATTGGCAAGACCGGCGTCAATATCGCCACCCGCATCATGGCTCTGTTTGTCGCCGCCATTGGCATCAACTTCATCTTCACAGGCATCCGCAGCGAACTCCCGGGCCTGGCCTCATGAATTGCAAAGCGGCGCTTGACAGGCCGCCCCGCAAAAACCATCTCACCGACATTTCCCAGGGGAAGCCAAATGACGACGACGACAGAAGACAAACCAAAGGAACAGCACGCCTTCGAAGCCGATGTGAGCCGGCTTTTGCACATGATGGTCCATTCGGTCTACTCCGACCGGGATGTGTTCTTGCGAGAATTGATCTCCAACGCGGCGGATGCCTGCGAGAAGCTGCGCTATGAGGCCATCTCGCAACCCGAACTGGCTCCGGACGGCGCCAAGCCGGGGATCTGGATTACCCTTGACGAAGACAAGGGCGAGCTTTGGGTCGAGGATAACGGCATTGGCATGAGCCGCGAGGACATGATCGATGCCCTTGGCACCATCGCCAAATCCGGCACCCGCGCCTTCATGGAGCGGCTGGAGGCCGCCAAGGGCGGCGAGACCGCGGAACTCATCGGCCAATTCGGTGTCGGCTTCTATTCCGCCTTCATGGTCGCCGACCGCGTCGATGTGATTTCACGAGCCGCGGGGCAGTCGCAGGCCTGGACCTGGTCGTCAGACGGCAAGGGGACCTACGATATCGAAGCCGCCGTTGAATCGGATACACCCGAACGCGGCACGCGCATCCGCCTGCATCTGATGGAAGATGCGAAAACCTATACCTCCAAATGGACGATCGAACGCATCATTCGCGAACAGTCGGGTCACGTCCCCGTTCCCATTCATCTGCGGGAGAAGCCTGACGCGGACGCGACGCAGGTCACCGATGGCGCCGCCCTGTGGGCCAAACCAAAGGGCGACATTTCGGCAGACGACTACAAGGACTTCTATCAAAGCCTATCCGGCCAGTTCGACGATCCCCTGCTCAATGTCCACTTCCGGGCCGAAGGGCTCCATGAATATACGACCCTTGCCTTTGTCCCGGGCGCCCAGCCGTTCGATCTGTTCGATCCCGAACGCCACGGCCGGATGAAGCTCTACGCCCGCCGCGTTTTCATCACCGATGAAGCTGATCTCCTGCCGCGCTACCTGCGCTTCGTGCGCGGTATCGTCGACTCCTCCGACCTGCCGCTCAACATTTCTCGCGAAATGATCCAGCAAAGCCCCGTTCTGACGGCGATCAAGAAGGGCGTGGCAGGTCGTGTCCTGGGCGCCATCGAGAAACTGCCGGAGAGCGATGCGGAGGCCTTTGCAAAGTTGTGGGACCTGTTCGGGCCTGTTCTGAAGGAAGGCATCTACGAGGACTATGAACGCCGCGCTCAATTGCTGAAGCTCGCGCGCTTCAAGACGACGGCGTCGGCGGACAGTTGGCGCAGCTTGGCCGATTACCTGAGCGACATGAAGCCGGGCCAGAGCGACATCTTCTATATCGCAGGATCGAGCATCGAACAGTTGAAAGCCTCCCCCCACCTCGAAGGCTTCAGGGCCAGGGGTATCGAAGTTCTCCTGTTGACAGATGCTGTGGACAGCTTCTGGACCGCCAATACGCCCGATTTCGAGGGCAAGCCGTTCAAATCGGTCACTCAGGGCCTGGCCGATCTCGACAAGGTGGGCGACGCACTGAGCCAGGACGCAGACAAGCCCGAGCCGACGTCCGACGTGGCCGCTTTCGTCGATTTCCTGAACGCAACCTTGAAAGACGAAGTGTCGTCCGTCCGGGCATCATCGCGGCTAACCGAAAGTGCCGTATGCCTGGTCGCCACCGACCAGGGACCTGACCGCCAACTTGAAAAGCTCCTTCAGGGTTCCGGCCGGCTGAAGCGTGCCTCAAAGCCAATCCTGGAAATCAACCCAAACAGTTCGCTGGTCGCACGACTGGCCGCTTTGCCGGAAGGTGAATTGCGCGCCGACGCCGCCTGGTTGCTTCTGGACGAAGCCTTGGTGCTCGATGGCGAAAAGCCCCTCAATGCCCGCGCCTTCGCCGAACGCCTGGCCCGGCTTTACGAACAGGCCCTCAAGGCCTGAGGCGGGGCAAATTCGCCCCAGAAGGCCCGTTCGGCTGGCGGGCGATTTTCCTCGGAATCTGCGAGCCACGCGGTTCGGCCGATCCGCGTGGCTGGGTGCTTTTTATAAACGATTTGAAAAGCTTGCCTCGAAGTTTTTGCTGAAAAATTTCTTTATCCCCCTTGACGTCGAATTCGGTTTTCATATTTTTATCTCGCGACGCGGCCGATAAGGCGCGTCGGCCCGCCCGGACCGATGTCCGGTCCGGTTCAGCGGTTTTGATGATCATTGTTTGTCCTGGAGGAGAACATGACGTTCCGACCCCTGCATGACCGAATCCTTGTGCGCCGCATTGAAAGCGATGCCCGCACCAAGGGCGGCATTATCATTCCCGATACCGCGAAGGAAAAGCCCCAGGAGGGCGAAGTCGTCGCGACGGGACCCGGCATCCGATCGGAGGATGGCCGGATTCATCCGCTCGACGTGAGCCCCGGCGACCGGATCCTGTTCGGCAAATGGGGCGGTACCGAGATCAAGCTCGACGGGGAGGACCTGCTCATCCTCAAAGAGTCCGACGTGCTCGGCATCGTCGAACTCAAAGCGGTACACCAAAAGGCGGCCTGACGTTCAGACGCCGAAACCCACCCATCATCTCAAAACCTGCTTATTCAAGAGGATTTGTCATGACTGCCAAAGAAGTCAAATTCAGCACCGACGCCCGCGAACGCATGCTGCGCGGGGTCGACACGCTCGCCAATGCGGTGAAGGTCACGCTCGGTCCGAAGGGCCGCAATGTCGTCATCGAGAAATCATTCGGCGCCCCGCGGGTGACCAAGGACGGTGTCTCCGTCGCCAAGGAGATCGAACTGACCGACAAGTTCGAAAACATGGGCGCCCAAATGATCAAGGAGGTGGCCTCCAAGACCAATGATCGCGCCGGTGACGGCACGACCACGGCGACGGTTCTGGCTCAGGCCATCGTCAAGGAAGGCGCCAAGCTGGTCGCCTCCGGCCTTAACCCCATGGACCTCAAACGTGGTATTGACCAGGCCGTCGGCGCCGTCGTCGACGAACTGAAGACCAAGTCCCGCAAGATCTCCAACAGCAACGAAGTCGCTCAAGTCGGAACCATTTCCGCCAATGGCGATGCCGAAATCGGTCGTCTCCTGGCCGATGCGCTGCAAAAGGTGGGACACGATGGTGTCGTCACCGTCGAGGAATCCAAGACCGCGGACACGGAACTTGATGTGGTCGAAGGCATGCAATTCGATCACGGCTACCTGAGCCCCTACTTTATCACCAACCAGGACAAGATGAAGGTCGAATTCGACAATCCGTTCATCCTGATCCACGACAGGAAGCTGTCGAGCCTGCAGCCCCTCCTGCCGGTCCTTGAGACCATCGTGCAGACCGGAAAGCCGCTGCTGATCATCGCCGAAGACGTCGACGGCGAAGCCCTGGCGACCCTCGTCGTCAACAAGCTGCGCGGCGGCCTGAAGATCGCGGCCGTCAAGGCACCCGGCTTTGGCGATCGTCGGAAGGCCATGCTGGAAGACATCGCGACATTGACCGCCGGCCATGTTGTTTCCGGGGACGTCGGCATCAAGCTGGAAAACGTCACGCTCGACATGCTTGGCCGGGCAAAGACCGTCGTCATCGAAAAGGAAAATACCACTATTGTCGAGGGCGCCGGCGCCAAAGCCGACATCGAAGCACGCGTCAAGCAAATCCGCGCGCAGATCGAGGAAACGACATCTGATTACGACCGCGAGAAGCTGCAGGAACGGCTGGCCAAGCTTGCCGGAGGCGTCGCGGTCGTCCGGGTGGGCGGCTCCACCGAGATCGAGGTCAAGGAGAAGAAAGACCGCGTCGACGATGCCCTGCACGCCACTCGCGCAGCGATGGAAGAAGGTATCCTGCCTGGCGGGGGCCTCGCCCTGCTACGAGCAGCTTCCGCCCTCGAAAAGCTGGCCCCGGCCAACGACGATCAAAAGATGGGCATCGATATCGTCCGCCGCGCCGTCGAGGCGCCCGTCCGCCAGATCGCCGAAAACGCGGGTCACGAAGGCTCCGTCGTCGCCGGAAGACTGAGGGACAGCAAAACCTACGCCTATGGCTGGAACGCGCAGACAGACACCTATGGCGACTTGTTTGAAATGGGCGTCATTGATCCGGTGAAGGTCGTGCGTACCGCGCTGCAGGATGCAGCTTCGGTCGCTGGATTGCTGATCACCACTGAAGCCATGGTGGCTGAAAAGCCAAAAGCCGAGAAGGCCCCGGCTTTGGCTTCCGGCGGCTACGACGACTGATGCTTAAGGCCGGCCGGTTATCCGGCCGGCCACTCCGCCAAACCACGTTACTCCCATGTTCAAGTCTCAATCCCCTCGTCGCTCTCCCCTCGTGCCATTCTCTGGAATGGTTTTAATGGTCGTGCTGACGGCCATCGTGCTCGATCAGTTGGCCAAGGAGATTTTCTTCTAGGTTGAAGCCAGCAGTTCGATTAGCGGCACCACTCGATGGTCGCCACTAATCACCTGAACCGTTGAGCTTTTCCACTCTTCGCCCCTTGCCAGGTCTTATCTTTGTGGAACGCTTTCTGGTCTTTTGGTTGGAGGTCCAGCTATGGACGCATCCCGCGATTTTGCCTTGGCCATTGCCGGCTACGGGCTGACGACGGCCCAAATCTTCTATCGCCTTCCTGATTTCCCAGGCCTACTGCAAACCTATATTTGGCAGGAATACGATCTCCCGCCCGATTTTCCGAAGCTATTCGCGTTCCTTGACTTTTGGAAAATCCAAATCGACGGGACGCTCCACAGCGTCAAGTTCAACCATACCCCCCTGCTCGTGGCCCGAGATTGGCGGATTATCGAGCGGGAAATTCGCCTCGACTAGTCCGGGGTTCGATAAAGATAGCCAGTGCTTGCCCAGGTCAATGACTGCGCATGCATCAACGCACGGCTGTTTCTTGGCGATCCCGTGAGAACCAGGCAACTACTGCTTAATCTGCGGCAATGCGGTCAAGTTCATTGAATACGGTAATGTCCTCCGTATTTGTCAACGACCGCCCAACCGCAGGCGCGGACATTGAACCTTACCCCTGTCATACGCGATGCCGCTAAAAAGTCCCAGCGTCGAAGGTCCACTATGAAATCACGACGCGATAGGCGCGCGGCCCCTCCGCAAGATCGACCTCGAGCTGGTTGCCGGCAAAGCGACCGGCCGCCGCCCGATCGTCGATAGTCACCGTCTTCGGCGCCGCGTCGCGCCACAGCAGAAGCGTGCCCCCGTCGCGTGCGGTCAGGCTGAGCGTCGGTCCGTCGCGGCGGATGTCACGCACCGAAGCTAGGCCGTTGCGCTTGTCCTTCAGGCCGAAAACCGCGGCGCCGCCGACGACCGGCGTTATGTGCAGCAAGTCGTGGCCGAAGCGCTTCAGACGGCGCATCATAACCTGGTCGAAGGCAAGACGCGACACCATCCCGGTCATCGGCGAGCAGACGGCGTAGTCGCCGTCGGCCAAGCCGGCCGCGTCCGAAATCCGCCAAGTGCCCTCGACCGCATCGACATCGGCAAGATTAGCCAGCAGCAGAAGCGCCCCCTCGCCCGACCGCGAAAACGCCTTGAACAGCCTGGGCGCCTGGATCTGGAAAAGGCAGTCGGCGGCCGGCCGCAACGGCGTATCGGCGCGCAATGTCCGGCCCTCGGCATCGACCAGGGACTTCAGCAGCGGCACGTCGTGCTGGCCAGCCGTGTCGGTGACGTAGATCGGCGCGCAATTGGCGGCGCGGACCACGCATGCAGCGAGGCGTTCGGGTTGGTCGATTCGAACATATCGAAATCGGGAAGGACCAATTCTCCGAAATAGAGAGCGTTGTACATGGCCTGCAGCACATGGGCGGCGGCGTTACCCTTCTGCAGATCGTAGGTCTCGCCGGGCGCATAGGGGAAATCGTCTTCGACCGAGCGCGCCACCGGCGTCGCCCCAAAATTCAGGAAGGCGTCGTTGGTCATGTCCATGCAGTTGATCATTGCCTAATGCCGCACCTCCGTTGTCGGATCGGTGAGGTTAGAGTTGGTCGAAGAGGCCGAACTGATCTCCCGCCGATTATTGGCGAGCGCTTCGAGACTGTTTCAAATGTTTTGACGATCACGCTCTGAACGCGTTGCCAAATCAGCGTCCGCAAGCGTCGTGTATCTGCTTCAAACCAATTGGGATTTAGCGAAGAAGCTGTCGTGGTACGGCGCGACGCTCAAGGCCTTCCCGGTTTCGTTCGCAAGGCCCTGCAGTATCTCGCTCAGTTGTTCGGTTTGTACGACATCCATCATCGGGTCATAACGGTCTGGCCGAATGTCCATGCCCTCATAGATGTAAAACCAGCTCAGGTCCGTGAATAGCTCGCCGGGCCGGTTGGGGATGCGCCCACTATAACGGTAGAGATCCATACGTTCGCACAGGCTATTGGGCAAATCCATCGCTGCGCAATCGCGCCAGAACTCCGTATCGTCGCGCTTCGTCGTACAGTAATGCAAAATGATGAAATCGCGGATGTGGCTCATCTCGGCGATTAGCTCGGCATTGTACGCCGAGATGTTGCTGGCCTCAAAATCCATATCCGGGAAATGGTCGAGCAGATTGTAGACCCCACTGATCGCCAACTGGATACTGGTCGATTCCAGCGGCTCGAGAAAGCCGGCCGCGAGGCCGAGGGCAACAACGTTTTTATTCCAGAACAGTTTTCGCCGACCTGTCGTAAAGCGCAGCATGCGTGGTTCGACGTTTGGAGTACCGGCCTGATCGACCAAATCGGCTATCGCGGCATCATCACTGGTGTGAGCGCTCGAATAGACGTAACCGTTCCCAGTTCGGTGCTGTAGCGGAATTCGCCATCTCCACCCGGCGGGACGGGCAAAGGCCTGGGTGTAGGGAGGTCGGGGCTCGATCGACGATGTTGGCATGGCGACGGCTCGGTCGCAGGGCAACCAATGTGTCCAGTCCTCATACCCGGTCCGCAGCACCTGTTCGATCAAGATGCCTCGGAAGCCACTACAGTCAATGAAGAGGTCGGCTTCATGGGTGCTACCGTCGCTGAAGGTCAGAGCGCGAAGAAAGCCATTTTCCATTGGCGTCGCCGTGGTGACCATCTTCTCAAGGCGTTTAACGCCGAGGCGTTCGGCATAGGCGCGAAGGTAGCGAGCGACCAAGGTTGCGTCGAAGTGCAAGGCATAGCGTAGACCGGTTGCCGGCCCGGTGGCCTGCGTCTCTGGAAATCGAAACCGATCCGCATCTCCCAGCGCGGCGCAAAGGCTGAAATCGTTGAACTGCGGGTCCAAACCGGCCGCCTGCGCCTTCAGGAATGCCTGGTAGAACGGTCGCCGATTTATAGGGACGCCAAATGTACCGAACGGATGCCAATAGCTTGCGCCTAACCGAGCCCAGTCGTTGAATTTGATACCCAGCTTGTAGGTAGCCTTGGTCTGTTCAACGAAGTTGGCTTCGTTGATACTTAGAAACCGTAGTAGATCGAGGATTGGCGGAATAGTTGCTTCGCCAACACCGACGGTGCCAAGTTCGGGCGACTCGATCACAACGATCTCAATTCCGACATTCGGCAATGCCCGAGCGAGTACGGCGGCAGCGATCCACCCAGTCGTCCCGCCCCCAACCACCGCAATTCTATTGATCCGTTTCGCTGCGCTCACGATGATCGGTGCCTTCCCCTAGGTGTGGACGCGTTTGACAGTCTTAGTCTGTCTCGACACAAATGCCGGGTTGCAAACTACCTCACCGTCACGGTCTCTGTTTTCGCGTTCCAGCCGCGCACCGCCACGGACGCCGGCGTGCCCGCGTCATAGTCGATGATCACGGTGCGTGTCTCGCCCGGCATCAGCGACACATAGTTGTCGCTGTAATAGGCCGGAAGAATGCGCGCGCCCTTGGCGTCGAGCAGGGTCAGCTTGGTTTCCAGCACAGGCACATTGGAGGGGTTGGTGAGCGTCACCGTCACCGACTTGCCCCCATCCCTGGACTTCATGTTCGCCGCTTTCACCGACACCGCCGTCGCCGGCAGGGCGTTAAGGCCATTCATCGCCGCGTCGTCGGCGCCGGTCCAGTAGACATTGTGCGACAGCTCGCGGCCGGCGGCATCCGTCAGACCCAGCCGCACGATGACCAGTCTCTTCGCGGCGAGCGCATCGCCTATGCCCAGGTCCATCGGCTGGGAGATCGATCCGCCGCCCAGGCTAAGCGTCTGGGTCGCCTTGTGCAGCAGCTTGCCGTCGGTGGCGTAGATCGCCGCGGTGACAGTGGCGCCGTTTAGCCCGGTTATGGGATTGTTGACCACGATGACGCGGTGGTCAGGCAAATTCATCTGCACGTGCACCGGCTCGGCCGCCGACTTGACGCCATAGAACGAGGCCTGGGTGTCGTAGTCGTGGCTCAGGATCTGCCACTCGCTGGACGGCCAGGCGGGCTGGGTCATCCACAGCAGGCGGCCGGAATTCTGGGTCCACAGGCCAGCGTTCATGCCTTCGAATATGGCGCGGTGGGCGTCATAATTCATCATCTGCGCCTTGCGTTCGAAGTCGGGCAAGGAGGTCGGCGCGCCGTATTGCGCCGCCAGCGCCGCCTCGAACGGCTTGGTCGTGCCGTTCCCGCCATTGTGCCAATCGTGATAAGCCCAGGTGTCGGAGATCGGCCACTGGTCGGCCGCCGGGACTGTCGCCTGGAAGGCTTCCAGCGTCGGGAAGGAGGACACGCCGACCTCGACCGCGAAGCCCTTGGAGAAGGTGGTGAAGTAGTCGGCGATCGGCTTGTAGCTATAGGGGCCGGAGTCGTGCAGATTGATACGGTTGCTCGATCCCGTGTACCAGCGCGTGCCATCGTCCGAATAGATCAGGTCCTGCAGCGCTTCGTTGAGCACCGGCTGCGGTACGCCTTCGTTACGGCCGAACCACAGGATGATCGACGGGTGGTTGCGATAGCGATCGACCGTGTCCTTGGCGTTTGTCATGAACAGCGGAACGTCCTCGGCTTCGAACTGGTACTCCTGGGTCGATTCCCAGAAGTCGTTCAGCACCATCAGGCCGTTCTCGTCGGCCAGGTCGTAGAAGCTGTCCTCGGTATTCTGGCCAACCCAGTTGCGGATAATATTGACGTGGGCCTGGCGTTGCAGTTTGAAATAGGGCTCAAGACGCGAACGCTCGATGCGCTTCATGAAATCGTCCATGCCCCACGAACCGCCGCGCGCCGCGATGCGTACGCCGTTGACCTTGATCACCAGATAAGGCGACAGCGTGCTGTCCGGCAGCGGCGTCACCGCCGCCGTGCCCTGGGCTTGCGGCGTCAGGCTGGGCGCCCAGGTGGCCGCTTCGCCGCCGGCCGGCGGAAGCTTGTGGATTGCCTCGTGGCGGCCGTCGAGAATGCGGACGCCGAGCTCATGGCCTTTGGTGAAATTGGCCTCGACGCGGTCGAGGTGGCCGGTCTGGTCATACAGGGACATCTCATAGGTCACCTGGCGGATACCGAAGCGCGTCGTTGCGGTGTCCGAGACGTCTTGGCCTATCGACGCGGTGAGTTTGAGGCCGTGCAGGGCGGGTTCGCCATAGCCGTTCGGCCACCAGAGTTTCGGATGGTCGACGCTGACGACCGGGAAATGGACGACGCTGTCGCCCGGCGCCACGGTGGCGGTGGTCTTGATGCGGATCGGCGCCGCTTCACCGGTGATCTCGCCGGTGAGAGTCACGGTCCGCGGCGCGTTGGACAGGTTGCTGACCGGCACATCGATGGTCAGTTCGGCGACCGAATTGTCGGCTTTGGGCAAGGCGGTGATGACATGGGTGTCGCCGATGCGGACGTCGCCCGTCGTGGTCAGCGTGACGTCCTGCCACAGGCCGGTCTCGCGGTCGCGGATAGTCGGGATCCAGTCCCAGCCCTCGGCGGCCATGAAGCTCGGCCCGTCCATGGCCATCTGGCCACCATTCTCGCCCGGGCCGGCGGCCAGCGATTCTTCCTCGGGTATGCCCGGATGCGGTGCTGGTGACACCTTGACGGCGACGGCGATCGGGCCGGACGCCTTGATGTAGGGTGCGATATCGAAGCGGCCACGGATAAAGGCGCCTTCGATGCCTCCGAGCTTTTGGCCGTTAACCCAGACCTCGGCGGCGTAGTTGATGCCCTTGAAGGTCAGGAAGAGGTGCTGGCCCGCGTGGAAGCCGGCCGGCGCGGCGAACTCGCTGCGATACCAGTAGTCCTGCTTGCTGAGCTTTTCGGGGATGGTCAGGTTGTTCAGGCCATAGGCCGGGTCGGGATAGACGCCGCGGTCGACAAGCGTCGTCAGCACGGTGCCGGGTGTCGTTGCGATGTACCAGGACTTCGTGTCGAAACCCGGGGTCGAGATCTGTGCGCCGCCGGCCGCCACCTGGGGCGCCGGTTGCAGGGTCCAGGCCTTGATGACGCCGTCGACCACGGCCGGGCCATTGTAGGCCGGCTTGGCGACGGGCGCGGAATAGCCGCCCTTGCCGTGTGGCAGGGTCCACGGATCCTGCGGCGTCACTTGGCCGGGCATGCCCTTGATCTGCACCGGCCAGGTGGGCGAGCCCGTGTCAAATTCGATCAGGTCGTCCTGCGGCGGGCTGCCGGCGAGGGCTTTCAGCGTGGTGCCGTCGAGCGTGGCGCCGGTGATCTGGAACCAGGCGAGGCGCCCGGCGAAGGCACTGCCCTGACCACGCGGCGCGAGAAGGATCTTGCCGGAGGGCACGGTGGTGGTCAGCGCCTGGTGCGCCACGACCTGGCCGTCGGCATAGAGGGTAACGCTTGCGCCATCGCTGGCCGCGGCAACATAGGTCCAGGTTCCGGGTGTGAGGACGGCATTGCTTACGATGTCGCCGGCGGGCGAGGTAAAGGCGAGGCGGCCGTCGATCACCGCCAGTTCACCGGAGGCTGTGCCGGCGACGGGCGCGCGGCCTTTCACGGTTTCCGAAGGCTTGACCCAACCGGACAGGGTCACATGGGTGCCGGTGATCGCGCCCTGCTTGACGTCCTTGGTCAGACCACCGCCGGCCGCTGGGAAGTCGGCATTGTAGGGTCCCCAAGTCGCCGGGGTGCTCGACGTTTGCGCGTCCGCAGCGCTGGCGCAAAGCGCAAACGTCAGAGCAGTAGCGGAGACCTTCAAAGCATCAAATTTCACGGGCATCTTGTTCTTTTTTGGGAATTTTTTGACGATGTAACATCGCCTACGTTCGAGAACTGTCGGGATGGTGTCCAATCCAGCTTTCGACGGCGGCGAGTAGATTAGCACAGTTGAGACGTCGGCACGACGGGAACTGCGGCCAATCCCCCTGCCCGGCCGAGCAGGAAGACCAACATTGCGTGACAGCTGGGCACCTTCGATTTACCAAAAAGAAAGATCGGTGGCTCATCAGAAGACGAGCCACCGCAAGCCTCGTACGTTGGGAAGGAGCAACGAACGAGCAATTCAAAATTTAGCTAGTACTTGAACTTCACTCCGAGGAAGTAGCGGCTGCCACTGTCGTCATAGGAAAGCGGCATGTTCTTGAACTGAACATAGGTGTGCTGCTTTGAGTCACCGAGGTTCTGAGCAGAGAACACGACGCCCCAATTGGGTGTTAGGTCGTAGGAAATCTGCCCGTCGACTTGGCCGTAGGCCGCGGAGAAGACACCATAGACCTCCTTCACACCCGAAGCGTTTTCGACTTGGAACTGGGCGCCCTCAGGGCCGTCGTTGACGGCCTTGTCTCGCCAGGCATAGGACAGGCGAGCCTGGAATGGGCCTTTTTCATAATAGACCGTGCCAGTGAACGAGTTCTTTGACACACCCGGGATCTGGGCGGCGTTGGTGTAGGCCGTAGCCTGGTTCGAAAAGGATTCCGACCGGGTGTAGTTGGCCGCGACACCAAGGCCGTTATCCCAGCCGTATTGCCCGCTGAGCTCGAGGCCATAAATCGAACCGTGGCCCGCATTGACCGGTTCGGAAACGATGCCGGCAGTGCCGCCGAAATCGTCATTGATCGTTTCGGTGAGGTTCTGCGTTTCAACGAAATTGTCGACCTGCTTGTAGAAGGTGCCGACCGAGATCAGGTCTCCCTTGCCGAAATAATCTTCCCACGAGGCGTAGAATTGGTTAGCTCGGTAAGGATCGAGCTGCGCATTGCCCGAAGACCCGCTGGCGAAGGCAAAGCCGTCTTCCAAGCCGGTGGTTTTATTAACGCGAGAACCGGTAACACGAGTAAAGTTGTAGCTATTGCCGACACCGAGTGAGAACAGATCCTGCGGCGAGACGACGCGGGCGGCGCTGACACGGACCTTCTGGTCTTCGCTCAGGTCGAGGACCATGTTGAACGAGGGCAGGACGTCAATGTAGTTGCGGTCGGTCACGACCGGGATGTTGTTGCTGTTGACGCCGTTCCACGAGGCGGTACCGTAGTAGGTTGGAACCGGTGCCGTCTGGGCGTTATAGATCTTGAGATCGGTATCGACGATGCGCACGCCGAAATTGGCGTGGAAATTGTTCGACGGCGAGCCGAGATCGGTCATCAGGTAGGCGGCGCTCGTGTCCTCCTTGACGCGGAACGAACTCAGCGTGTCCTCGAAGAACTTTTCCGTATTATTGGGGACACCGGCGCCCGACCAGACCTTTTCGAGATAGGTCGCCGGATCGGTCATGCCGCCCGCGTTCGGATCCTTGACTATGATGTTGCCGACGCCGAAATTGTTAACGGTCTTGGCCAGGGCGGGATTGGATACGGCGGTCGAATACGGGATGCCGGTGTTTCCGTAGCCAGGATCTTGGTAGTAGTCGTACGGACCGCCGTTGGGATCGTTGGAGCCGCCGGCGACCTGGCCGTTCGCCAGGGTGCCGTTGATCAGGTAGCGGCCGAAGATCTGGTCGACGTCGCGGGTGGCGTAGCGCACGCCGCCCTCGATCTTGCCGTCGACGCTGCTAAGGAACTCCGGCTTGTAGACCAAGTCGGCCTTGGCGGACCAGTTGGTCTGCGTCGTTTTGTTGGCCCAGGCCCAGTTCGACTTGAACAGGGTGTAGGCCGGATTACTCAAGACGTCGGCATAGGGCGCCAAGTAGCTCGTCGTCGGGAGGCCGCTGGAGCCACCATTCGTGTAGAGCAGTTCGTAGCCATGGTTGCCGTTGGCCGCACTACAGGTCACCCCGAAATTGTTGCAACCCGGCGCGGTCGGCGCCGCCGAGGCGGTCTGGCCAGCCGCGGCATAGTAGCCATGCTCAACATCGGCTTGGTCCGCTTCCAGATCGGACGTCGCGTGCGCATAGGCTACGTCGAACGTGCCGGTCAGCGGCCCACCGTTGTTGAAGACGTTGTGCCATTGAACGTTATTGGCATTGGAGATGTCGTGCTGATAAAGCGTCGATGTTTCCGCACCTGTCATTTGGAAGGTGCCGGACTCGATGGCGCCGTTAGCCGCGATCGAATAGGATTGAGTCGGATCGAGACCGGGAATTGGTTTCAGATTGCCGCCTGCCGAGCTGGCTTGGGCGCCGTTAAGTGCGACTTTGTCCGAGTAGTCGATATTGACGTCGTCTTCCTTGGAATAGAACCAGTTTAGCGTTGTCTTCCAAGAATCCGAGACCTTCCATTCGAAACCCAGGCTGGCACCGGTCGTCTTGCGAGTATCGAAGATATCGCTGAAATAGCCGAAGCCCGGAATGGTGTATTTTTGACCGTTTGGAAGGACGGACTGATCGGCCGCGGTTAAGGTGCCGGTGTAGGGGGCCGTGGCCGCGCCCGTGGTGATCCAATCGCCGCGGTTGTAGGCCTCGAATTCCTTCACATGGGTATCTTCGTCGTCGTAGGACAATGAACCCGTAACGGCCCAATTAGCGTCTCCCTTGTAGGATGCGACAAGCGTAGCGTTTGGTGTCGTCTTGTGGGTATCGTCCGCTTCGGTTGCACGAACGTTGCCGCCGAAGGTGAAGCCCTTGGGCATGTCCAGCGGATCTCGGGTGCGCAGGTCGACGATCCCGCCCAGGCCGCCTTCGGTCAGCGAGGCGTTCGGCGACTTATAGACGTCGATGCGACCGATCTCTTCCGACGGAATGCCTTCCAGCGAACCGTATTGCGAACCGCCACCGGCGCCACCGCCGGAACCCTCGCCCTGGACGTAGAATTCCTTGCCGGTCAGGAAGACGTCGCCGTTCAGCGTCGTCAGGTTCTGGCGCAGGCCGTCGATGAGAACAGCAGTCCCCTTGCCTTCCGATCGGTCGATCTGAACGCCGGGCAAGCGTTGCAGGCTTTCGGCAACGTTCTGGTCGGGCATCTTGCCGATATCTTCCGGCGCGACCGACTCGATCGGTAGATCCGATTTGCGCTTTGCGCTCAAAGCACTTTGCAACGAGGCGCGGTAGCCGTGGACGGTGACAACGACGTCACCTTGCGTGTCAGCCTGAGAGCCAGTCCCAGGTTGCGTCGCGGGGGCCGCCGCTTGGTTTGAAACATTGGTCGAGGTTTGTGCCATGGCCGCGCTGGAGACGCCTAAAGCCATCAAAGACACAGCCGCCATCAGCTGGGCGCGCCTATTTAATAAAGTACGCATTCTTTCTTCCCTTGAATCTAGTTGGCCGATATCGGAAACGGCGGAATTGGAGCTATCGCCCGAACGGCTAGCACTAAATATTTTAAAAATGTTAGCGCTGTCAACGCAACAGAAAGGTGTTGGGGTACGTGTTATCGCTACCACGTCAAATTTTCTGAAGGAAGATTCTTAGAAATTTTATATTGCTGATTATATTCACTTAATTTTCAAACAGTAGAAAAAAATGCGACATTCGTGCAACTCAGAGATCAAATATCATACCGCATCGCAGGGCAACGTGCGGCAAATGGGCGGGGCGATTTCAAGTGAAACATTTGGCGAAATGACAACGCTATCTACGCACTTCCGGCGCGCCTGAAGTGAGGGTGAATGCTCATTTTTGATAGGGCCGCCAACACGCGCGGCACCGAGTAGACGGCGGAGCGTCTCTATTTTTGACGAAAACGCATCGGATTGTGGGCTTATAACCGAAAGATAATAAAATGTCTTTCATAATTCGCGCGGACGTCTATTTGTCGCGACGTGATCTATTTCATCACCTTAGGAGGCGGCATGATTGCGGGCATAGAGTTGGGAGGAACCAAGATTATTGTCGCTGCAGGAACGGGGCCGGACGATCTCACGGCGCCGGTACGTATTCCGACCACATCCATTCCGGCAGCCACCATGTCGGGCGTGGTCGCCGAATTAAAGCGCCTTGAAAAGATTGAAGGCAGCTTCGAAGCCATCGGGATTGCTAGCTTCGGTCCACTCGGCGTGACCCCGGATACGCCAACTTATGGAAAGATGCTGCGCACGTCCAAACCCGGTTGGAGCCATGCCGAACTGCTGAAGCCGGTTCAAGAGGCCTTTCCCTACACGCCTATCGGCCTCGATACCGACGTCAATGGCGCCGCCTTGGGCGAAATGACCTGGGGTGGCGCGCAAGGGCTCGACACTTTCGCCTATGTCACAGTGGGTACCGGCATTGGCGTAGGCCTTTATAATAGCGGTAAGCCGGTCCACGGGCTGCAGCATCCCGAGGCCGGCCATATCCGCCTTCAGCACGATTGGAAAGCCGATCCATATAGGGGCCGCTGCCCGTTTCATGGCGACTGCGCCGAAGGCTTGGCGAGCGGGCCAACCCTTTTCGACCGCACCGGCATCGCCGGCGAAGACCTTGCCGACAACCACCCTGCATGGGATATGATCGGCGGATATCTCGCGCAAATTTACCATAACTTGGTCATGGTCGCATCGCCGCAGCGCATATTGGTAGGGGGCGGCGTCGGTCTGCAAGTGCGGGTGCTTGAGGCTAGTCGCCAATATTTGCATAGATCGCTCGGCGGGTATATCGAAGCGCTCGATGACATTGCGACGCTGGACACCTTCGTCGCACGAGCCGTTCTGGGTGAACGCGCTGGCATCCTAGGCGCGCTGTTGCTCGGAAAATACGCGCTTTAGACACCCTGTCGCGAAAGTCACCCGCTCGACATTGGAGTTAGAGATTCATCGCCTTCAGTAAGGTGTCCTTTGAGGGGAGCAACTGATCATGGATTGGGAGGACGGCTGCCCCAATCGCTGAAGCGTCTTCCGATAAAGTCGCTCTTGAAAAGCGCGGCACGACAGGAAGGCGCGCTTTCAAGGATTCGACTCGGCCGGACAAACGGTCTGTCAGGTCGTCGATCATGAAATCAGGAACGCGGCCGCCAAAATAGATCATTTCGGGATCAAGGCCGCAAGCCAAGGAGACAAGCGGTAGATAAAGGAGATCAGCGACACGGTTCAGCCATTCCTGTACTTGGGTCCGTGTAAAGTTATCCAGCCCATCGAAGCCGCGGACCTGACGTAGGTTGATGCCGCGGGGCTGCAGGGAGGCGACTAACTCTGCGAAAACTGCTGCCTCGCCTATAGATTTGGCCGGGTCGGCAGCGTCTGGATGAAGTGGATCGTACTGAGGTACGAATCCTATCTCTCCACTGCGGCCGTTTGTTCCACGGTAACATTCACCGTTGATGACGATACTGCCACCAAGGCCCGCGCAAATCAGGACATATATAAAGTTCCTAAACCTGGGTCCGGTTCCGAAATGAAGTTCGCCAATGGCGGCGGCCGCGGCGTCGTTCTCGACAATGACCGGCAAATTGTACACACTGGATAGAAGGTCACCTATCTGAACGGTTGACCATCGCGCATAATCTTCTGGCTGGTTGTGGTAGCGTGTCTTTTCAAGACCCAGGTCGTCCGGAATAGCAACGCCTAAACCGATAAGCCGGTTTACCGGCAAAGCGCCTGCATTAAAATTGGCCTCGATCTGTTCCGCAACGAAACTCAATACGCGTTCAGGCGGTGCGAACGAAACATCAATCGAGGCTCGACTAACGACTTGGCCGCCAAGATTCACGATCACGAGGGTCAGGTGATCCCTGTCTATATTCAGGCCGATCGAGTAAGCGCCCCCAGGATTTATGGCGAGCTTCGCCGCGGGCTTTCCATAACCGCCGCTCGTTCGGCCAGTCTCAACGATGATTTTCGCTTCCTCCAACCTGTTTGTCATTTTCAGGATGGTGGGCGCGGTTAATCCGGTCAGGCGCGTCAAATCCGCTCGGGTAAGCTCTCCGTGTCTTCGGATTGCCTGAAGTGTCACACGTTGATTATAATCGCTGCTGTGCTTGGGATTCGTCCCAAACAGATCATCGCGCGCACGGCTCGCGGCGAGTTCGACATTATCGTCCAAGTACTGTCCCCGAATTTGACCGCATAGCCCTAGGGGCGACGGCAGATTATGACACCATGAACGACGTCGATCTGCCAGCGGAAAATCCGGGCGGCGCTGGTTTGTTTGCGCTAACAAGACACAGAGCCTGCCGTCTGGCCTGCGAACCGCCCTTAGCTGTATCCTCGCCCCCCGGACTGGTACCCTTAGGTTGTCGCGCTCAACTATTGTGCGACAATTGGGGGCATTTCAGGCTGATTTCCGACTGAATGTCGTTCCTGTGGAGACTACCGTAGACAGGCCGAAGACAATGATTGCGAGTACGATAACAGAGCAGAGAGGTTGAGGTGCTTCACGACGCCACCGGGCTAAACCAGGATCTCGAGACAAGCCGGCCTACGTCGGAAGCACTTACGCTACCCTCTTTTTCGTAAGGCGACCACCACGCAATTCGTCCAAATAGTCCGACCACCATTGCGCCATTTCCACCCGCTCGCCCCAATACTGGCCGCGATTGTAGCTGCTCCGAACCTTGTTTTTATCCTGGTGCGCGAGCGCCGCTTCGATTGCGTCGGGCTGCCATTTACCCGATTCATTCAACAAGGTGCTGGCCGTGCTTCTGAAGCCATGCCCGGTCATTTCGTCGGATGTGTAACCAAGGCGCCGCAATGCAACGTTGATCGTATTTTCGGACATAGGGCGATCGCTCGTTCGAATTGACGGGAAGACATATTTGCCCTCCCCCGTAATATCGCGAACGGCCTTTAGAATCTTCACCGACTGGTGAGACAGCGGAACAACATGCTCGATTCCCATCTTCATTTTGCAACCCGGTATCCGCCAAAAGCACTCGTCGAAATCGAATTCGGGCCACTCGGCGTGTCGAAGCTCGCCGGGTCGCACAAAAACATGCGGAGACAGACGAAGGGCCGCATGTGTCGTCGGATGCCCCTCGAACGCCTCTATGTCCCTCAGAAGTGCTCCCAGGCCATCTGGAGAGAGGATTGCAGCATGATGAACGAGCTTCGGCGACTTTAGCGCGCCGCCGACGTCCGCGGCAGGGTCGACTTTAGCTCGCGCCGTCCAGATTGCATATTTGAAAACCCTACTTGCGAAGGACCGCGCGCGCTTGGCGCTTTCGAAGGTGCCTCGTTTTTCGATCTTCTTCAGAGCGGCGACGACTTCGAAAGGCTCGATCTCCGCGACAGCACGATTTCCCATGTCCCTTTCGAGGAGGGATAGCAGCCAGTATGTTTTCTTCCGGGTCGCCGGAGCCATGCCTTCGACTTCGAGCTTTTCGATGTATTCTAGGGCGATGCCCTTAAACGTATTGTTCGCTTGGATCGACGCCGCCGCTGCCTGACGCTTCCTGTCGAGGCTTGGGTCGAGGCCCGAGGCGAGGAGCTTTTTCGCCTCATCGCGGCGGTCGCGGGCTTCTCTGAGGGTAACTTGTGGGTAGGCACCCAAACTTAGCATCTTTTCGCTACCCACAAATCGGTACCGAAACCGCCAAAGTTTGCTTCCAGACTTGGAAATGATCAGGGTCAGGCCGCTTCCATCCGTAAGCTTATAGTCTTTCTTGGGATCGGGCTTAGCCGCTTTAATTGTAAGGTCCGAGAGGGGCATGTGTGGGTAGCGTCCAGAGCGACCGCGGCGCTACCCACATTTTTACCCAAAAAGTGGGTAGATCTCCTGGAATTTCGTGGGACGCCGCAGGACTAACAAAACCCAGAATACCATATTCTATAAGGGTTTGCGAGGCCTTGGGGGATGTCGTGGAATGATGGAATGGTGCCTGGAGCCGGAATCGAACCAGCGACACGCGGATTTTCAATCCGCTGCTCTACCAACTGAGCTATCCAGGCCTTCGCGTTCAGGCGGGAATGTCCCGTCCCGCGGAGGCCGGTCTATAGGCGAGCCCGAACCGCTTGTCCATAGCCAAAACGCGGACTTAATGGACAAAAATCATTCATCCCCGTCGGGCGGATGCACCGGCGGCGGGGGCGCTGGATCGTCCTCATTGATCATCAGTTCGCCGGAATCGCCGATGGCGTAATCACCTTGCAGCCAGTGGACCAAGTCAACGTCGGCGCAACGCTTTGAACAGAACGGCGCATAGCTGCGCGCGGCATTCGTCACGCCTTCGATAGCCTCGCCATAGGGCTTTTGACAGCGGACGCATTTGCGGCCAGTCATTTTCTGAAGACTCATGAGGCGATCACTTCACAGGTTTGGCCGGACTCCAGCCGCAGCAGCGGCATAAGCGGGTCCAGGGAACGGTCGAGACGGGGACGCACCATATCTAGGACGTCGGCCGGCGCGCGCAAGGTCAGGCGGCGCCCCGGCTGGTGCCGCGCCGCCCGCACCGCCTCGCGGAGCAGCCGAGTGGCCTGGCGCAGGGCCGGCGGCGTATCGGCGGGCGGGCAAGCCCGCCAGGGACGGACGAATTCCAGCGTGCCGAACTTGCCCGTGGGCGCGGTGATGATCGTCGCCGCTTCCGGCCCGAAGGCCGCCAGCAAGGCGTCGCGCAGACGCTTGTCGTCGTGATTGCGGCCGATCAAATCGACCACCACCAGGCCGGCCAGCCCCGTCAGGCGCAGGCGGCGCACGACCTCGGCGATCGCGCGATCATTGGTCTTGGCGCGCGCTTCGGTCAGGCCCGCGCCGTCGACGTCGCAAGCGATCAGGGCGCGCGTGCGTTCGATATGCAGGCGGCCGCCGCCCGGCAGATCGGCCCGCGGCGCGAAAGCCTCTTCGCCGGCCTCGTCCAATCTATCTTCATCGGCGGCCAGGGTCATATCCGCCGCGCCGAAACAGGCCCGCGCCTCGGCCCGCAGACGATCCTCCAGCGACAGGACCGGCGACAGGCGCTGCAGCGCTTCGCCCGGCGCGGCGCGGATCAACAGGGCGCGGGCCAGCTTGTCACGGCGCGCCTCGGCGGCGATGACGATTTCGACCGCCGTGCCGTCGGTGAGCCGGGCGATGTCCGGCGGCGGCGCGTCGAGAATGGCTTCGCCGCCATCGGCCAACTCGAGAAAGGCGACGCCGCCGCCCTTGCCCTTCAGCCGGGCGATCGAGCGCGTGCCAAGAATGGCCGGCGACGGATCCGTCTCCAGCCCCTCCATATAGAGATGCGGGCGGCCGCCGACATAGATCGCGCCACGCGCCAGGCCGAAGCGAGCCTCGTAATAGAGGGTGATCACGGCTAAGCGCCCGCGGGGCGGTAGCCCGCGCCGGTCAGCAGGGCGTGGGCTTCATAGACCGGCAGGCCAACCACGGCGGTGAATGAACCCGTGAGCCCGGTGATAAAGGCCCCGGCCCGGCCCTGGATGCCGTAGCCGCCGGCCTTGCCGATGCCTTCGCCGGACGCGACGTAGTCGGTGATTTCGACCTCGCTCAGCACCTTGGTGCGCAGTCTTGTCTCGACCGCGCGCGACGACAGCCGTCCATCGGGGGAGACCACGGCGACACCGGTAATGACGCGATGGCCGCGCCCGGACAACAGGCGCAGGCACGCTTCGACGTCGTCGGGGGTGTGGGCCTTGTCGAGCAGGCGGCGGCCGACGCAGACCACCGTATCGGCGGCCAGGACGAAGCTCTCGGGACGCTGCGCCGCGACGGCGCGCGCCTTGGCCACGGCCAGGCGCAAGGCCAATTGCCGCGGCGTTTCGTCCTTCAGCATGGATTCGTCGAGATCGGCGGCGATCACCTCGTCCGGCGTAATCCCGATCTGCGCCAGCAATTGCAGACGGCGCGGGCTGGCGCTGGCGAGAACCAGACGCACGCTTATTTGAAGCGGTAGGTGATGCGGCCCTTGGTCAGATCGTAGGGCGTCATTTCGACCATGATACGGTCGCCGGCCAGCACGCGGATGCGGTTCTTGCGCATCTTGCCGGCGGTATGGGCGATGATTTCATGCCCTGATTCTTCGAGCTTCACGCGGAATGTCGCGTTGGGCAACAGTTCGACGACCGTGCCGGGAAACTCCAAAAGTTCTTCTTTAGCCATCTGGACTCACTAGTGTCGTGATTTCGAAGTTCGCCCGACCTCGATATCACGCGCGGAGCGAACTTCGAAATCGAAACGGCACTAGAAATCAGGAGGTGACCAGTGTCTTTCGATTCTAAGATTCGCCCGAAGGCGATATCGAAAGCATGCGAATTTTAGAATCGGACACTGGCGGATAACGATGACCGAGCCCTTTATACCCAAAGGCTGTTGGAAGGAAGAGGGAATGCTACGAGAAGTGAAGAAGGACTCACAAACGAAAACGCCCTCCGCGGAACGGAGGGCGTTTCGAACGCGCAGCCAAATAACTCCGATGCGTCAGCGTCGGCAAGGCCGACTGGCCGCCGCCCCTCGTGCGGTGAGCCATGCGGCGCTTGAGCTCTAAAAGGCCAATTAAAACTGCTTTACCAGGCTGAGCGAGGTGGTATCGCCGGTGCCATGGTGCTGGGTGTAGTCCGACGCCGTCCAGTCGGCGCGAATGGCATAGGAGGGCGCCACGTGGTACTGGGCGCCGACGCCGTAATCCAGCGACGTGCCGGTTTCATCCTTGGGCATGCCGGCCGGATATTTCAGGTCGGTATTGGCCACGCCGGCGCGGGCGAACAGGTCGAATTCGCCGACGGGGACGTAACCGACGCCGTAGACGCCGACCTTGTCTTTCAGGCGATAGTCGCCATTGGCGTTGCTGTCCTTGTTGGTGCCGAACGCGGCCTCGCCTTCCACACCCCAATTGGGCGTGAAGCGTTGGCCCAGGCGCAGATTGAGCCCGGACAGGTTGGTGTCGGTGCGGTTGCTGTGGTCGGTCAGTATGCCGACCGAGGCGTAGGTGCCGGTATTGGCCGCGGCGGCGCCGGTGGTCTGGGCCGAGGCGGCGGTGGCGGTCAAAGCCAGGGCGGACAGGCCGGCGAGGATCATGATCTTCATTATGTGCTCTCCATAGTCTCTTGAGCATTACGCTGTGCGACGTACGCTCTCTTTATGTGCAGGTGATCGCGTCACCCGGCACGACTATGGGGAAAGCAACAGCCCCGTGTGGGGCGGCCAGAAGGTCATTTTGAGGTCTTTGCGCCCGAATAAGACCAAAGCGACAAGGAAAGGCCGCTCATGCGGCGAACGGCCGTTATCCGGCCAGGTTTCGGCCCTATTGATGAACGGTCGTTCACAATGGTAAATATCTGAATTTATGAGATTTTTACATAACGCCGTTCAGACGCGGCCGGCGACCTGAAGCGCATTGATCAGGGTGAAGAGACGGCGCGCGGTCTCATGGTCGATATCGACCTTGCCCTTCAGCCGCTCGCTCAGCAGGTCGGCGGCTTCGTTGTGGATGCCGCGGCGGCCCATATCGATCGCCTCGATCTGGCTGGGCGTCGCGTTCTTCAACGCCTCGTAATAGCTTTCGCAGATCATCTGGTAGTCGCGCATCATCGGCTTGAGCGGCGTCAGCGACAGCATGATCTTGCGGGCGAAATTCGGGCCGGTGACGTCGAAGACCAGCCGGTTGTCCTCCAGCGCCAGGCGCAGATCGAACGGCCCGTCGCTGCCGGCCTCGGCGGCGCCTTCGGGCGTGAAGCTGTTCTTTTCGATCAGATCGAAGATGGCGACCTTGCGCTCATGATCGACCTGGTCGGAGGGCGAGCTGAGCGAGGCTTCGTCAATATCGATGCGGGCGATTTTCATGGGGACCACTCAACTCCGTCTCTACTACTCAACCATGATTCGGGTTGGATTTGGCGCGGCGCGGCGCGGCCAGGTCCATCAACAGTACGTCGATGCATTCGGCTTCGATGCGGACATCGGGGTGTGCATCGCCGGCAAAGCGCAGCGTCAAGGCGCAGGCCGGCGCATCCAGCGTCTCGACCTCGAGGTCGAGCAGGCTCAGCACCTGCTGGGACTTGGCCAGGTCGAAATTGCGCATCTGGACGCGCGTGACGCACGAGATGCGCACCACCGACGGCGCCCGCAACGGCGCCGGGCCGCCGGCTTCGTGGCAAAAGCGGTTCAGCCGCGCGGTAAAGTGCCGTCCGGCCTTGTCGAAGACCATGTCGCCGACGCGCAGCACCGAATCCTGCAGCAGGGCGGCCAGCGGCGCCAAGTCACAGGCTTCCTCGGCGATGAGACGCAACGGTTTCGACGCCGGCTTGCGGGCGAACAGGGCCATTCTTTTTGTCTATTCCTCTTCCGTGATCGGATCGTCGCCCTTGAGCCGCTTGATGCGCGCGCCGCAGCCGGAGAGCTTGGCCTCCAGGCGCTCGAAGCCGCGGTCGAGGTGGTAGACGCGATTGACGATGGTCTCGCCGCGCGCCGCCAGCCCGGCGATAACCAGACAGGCCGAGGCGCGCAGATCGGTCGCCATGACCTGCGCGGCGCGCAGCTCAGGAACGCCGTTCACGCGCGCTTCGCCACCGCTGACCGAGATGTCGGCGCCCAGCCGGCCCAGTTCCGGCACGTGCATGAAGCGGTTCTCGAAAATGGTCTCGCGGATGACGCTTTCGCCGGAGGCCAGGGTCATCAGCGCCATGAACTGCGCCTGAAGATCGGTGGCGAAGCCGGGATAGACGCCGGTCGTCACGTCGACCGGGTGGATCCGGCTGCCGGGTTCGCGCTTGATCGTCACCGTATTGTCGCCATGGGTGACCTCGCAGCCCGCCTCGACCAGCTTGTCGAGCAGGATGGCGATCAGTTCCGGACGCACGCCGGTCAGACGGACTTCGCCGCCGGCCATGGCGCCGGCGACCGCGTAGGTGCCGGCTTCGATACGGTCGCAGATGACGGCGTAGTCGGCGCCCTTCAGCGAGGTGACGCCGTCGACGGTGATGGTCGTCGTGCCGGCGCCGGTGATCCTGGCGCCCATGACATTGAGACAGTCGGCCAGGTCGGCGATTTCCGGCTCGCAGGCGCAGTTGGTCATCACCGTGGTGCCGTGGGCCAGGACCGCCGCCATCAGGGCGTGCTCGGTGGCACCGACCGAGACGAACGGAAAGGCGATCTCCGCGCCCTTCAGGCCGCGCGGCGCCTGGGCGAAGACATAGCCCTCGTGCATGTCGATATGCGCGCCCAGCGCTTCCAGCGCCTTCAAGTGCAGGTCGACGGGACGCGCGCCGATGGTGCAGCCGCCGGGCAGCGACACCTTGGCATGGCCCTCGCGCGCCAGCAGCGGGCCCAGCACGTTGAACGAGGCGCGCATCTGGCGCACCAGGTCGTAGGGCGCGAAGGCGGAGGTGAGTTCGGGCGTATGCAGCACGGTCTCCGGCCCATCGGGACCGTCACGCTCGGTGATCTGCGTCCCGAAGCGCTGCAACAGGCGCCCCAGCAGCCGGGTATCGGCCAAACGCGGCATATTGGTCAGCCGCACCGGTTCGGAGGTCAGGAGAGAGGCGGCCATCAGCTTGATGGCGGAATTCTTGGCGCCGGAGACGGGGATATCTCCGAACAGGGGAACGCCCCCCTCGATGGCAATGCGATCCATAGTCTTTTTTATCTTTCACGCGTCGCCGCTTGGATGTCACAGGGATGGCGGCGAAAGCTGCGTGTTACATGACATGGGCCGCTACGCAACAGGAATTCAGGTATCGTCGCTACCGTCCGTCCTAGCGTTTTCGTGATCGGCGGAATCGGGCGCGGCCTCAGGCTTTTCGTCAGCCTTTTCTGGCGCCTTGCGCCGCTTGAGATTTGCCCGCAGCGCCTTGGTCAATGCCGCTTCGCGCTGGGCGCGAAAGCCCTGCGAAGTGGCGCGGTGCGGACGGGGCCTGTCGGTTTTCGGGCCGGGCGTTTCGGGGTCGGACATGATGATTGATTAGGAAAAGGGGCGAATAATTGCAAGGGGGGCGATTTTTCGCTTTGCCGTGCGGAAAAGTTTGGTTATAGCCCCTGCCCTCGGATAGGGTTTCCTGTCCGTCGGCCGTATTAGCTCAGTGGTAGAGCGCATCCTTGGTAAGGCTGAGGTCGGCAGTTCAATCCTGCCATACGGCACCATGAAGGCCCGGAGCTAGTGCTCCGGGCCTTCGCCTTAGGAGCGCAGAGCGGCTCATCGCTTGCAGTAGCAAAAGTCGAATGGGCTGGCGAGACCGTCGGACGGAAGCAGAGTTCTGCAAATTTCTCTGATTGCGCAATTGGCACTACAGCAATTGATATGGCGTTGTAATGCCTGAAGTCGCCAACGGCGTCGCCGCGAAGATTGCGGCGGGTGTGCTATGGCCGAGCGAGTACCAGCCTTGATTGACTAAGCACCCCTAATACGCGAAAAGGGGAATTTGGCGCAAATCTGAGGGGGAATTTCGCATGTCGGATGGGAAAGACGCAGGATCGGGCGACACGCCATCAAAAAACTCCGAAACTGGCGATCACGCGAGTGACATTATGGAACGCGAGGTCGAAAAGGCGGTGAAGCAGTCTCTGCGCTGGCCGGAGCGGATTGTACTGTTTTTCACATGTGTCGCCGCGGTCGCCGCGGTTATAAACGCTTTCTTTGTCTACCGACAATTCGAGGAAATGCGTTCTGAAAAGATGGCTTACGTATACGCTACCGGCGTGAAATTTGGTTCCGTGTACAAAGATGGCTTCGATCACCTGGCGTTGGACGTCTCATTCCCATTCACCAATAGTGGGCAAACCCCAACGCGTAATTTTCAATGGTTTTGGTATGTCAGATGTGAAGACGCCCTCATGCATCTGCCGACCGACAAAGATCCTCATTGTAATTGGCCTATTGGGCAAGTCTCATCCTCAGTGGGTCCTGGCGCTTCGGTGGAAGAAGCGATTACAGTTTTCCATGAGAGGTCCATCGACTATCTGAAGGTGGGATACAGATCTGAAGTGGCCGGCTGGCTCGCATACGACGATCTGGGGGGAAAACATCACCGCGCTTTCTGGTGTTTTACCGTCAAATGGAGCGACCCGAACAATGGTGACTCGGGAAAGCCAGAGTATTACGGATGCGCAACGCGACACGCCTGTTCCGATGAAGAATGCCGTCAGCAGCCAGCGCTTGATAGCGAGATGAAGGCGCAGTTTGCGTTTGACCGGAAGACTGTTCCAGTTGCATTTCGGCCCCTCTAGTTTTCTGGTTATGACGCGTCGGTAATGGCGTCACCATAATTCCCAACAACTAAAGTGGTAAGTTCCTACGAACGCTCGCTACAAGGCAAGCAACCTGAGCTCCTACTTGAGACCTCCCAATGGGCGAATCCATCGAACCTGACCGCTAATCGCTGAAAGGCCCAATTCCCGCCGTAACGAGTTTCTCAGCGTCACTAAAGCAGGGTCAATATCGGCGCGAGGCTTGCCGTCAGGCTGCGGTCGCTCCCATGTATCTAACAAGTGATTTACAGCCGCTATCTCCTCTTCATTTCCATATAGCTGAATTTTCGCGACGGCCGTTTCCAGCATCCTCGCGTATTCTGGAGTCAGCAGCCGATTCGAAGATAGCGCCAAGTCGTCATAAGCTTCGACAAGGTAGGCGGTTCTCGCTTCAGCTCGCCTCTGCGCTGCCGCCATGTAAGCAGAAACAATCCATCCAATGGCAACAACCAGAGCGGCTGCCAGAGCAGTCCCAATGTTCACCCAGTGTGTAACGGTCATCACTGCCGACTTCCCCTTCGCCTGCATAAAATTGCTTTTTTCTTGCAAGCTCTTAATTCCGAAAAGGTTTCTTCCCAAAGATGAATACTGAAATTCCCACTTCAATGCTTAAGAACGGCGATTGCCTGACCAGAACTGAAAAGCCGGCCTGCCTTAACCCGTCCGCCACCCAATCTGCAATCGGATGGGCCCGATCATCGAAATAATCAATTTCGATGTCCGCTGGACGACCAACGGTCTGAGTTCCATCTGGTTGCCAGCCCGGCACGCCTCCGACAGTGGCGTTTACGACTAGCCCACAGGCCGAAAACATATCAGCGAATTCATTGCGATACGTGAGGTTCTCTGGGTCATCTATACTAAACAAACTGACGTCGGCAACGCGCTTAAATCGACTGGCCGCTGGCAACGAACCATCATACTGCGTTATGTACGGGCGATAGCCATTGAAATATTTCTGCAATTTCCGCTTTTGCGACGCCATGATTGACCGCTGCGCAACGGCGTCTTGAAGGTTTTTGCGTTGCTGATCCGTGGAATTTTTAAGATGCTCCAGTTGCAAGTTAGCTTTTGCTGCCCTTTCGTTTGCTGTGGCGGCCGTCGCCAGCGCTTCCGCAGTTTTTGCCGCGTATTGCTGTATCTTGCTTTCCGCGTCGGCAATTTTGGCATTTGCCGTCAGCATCCTCTCATCGGAGGCTCTGGCTCGTATATCGGCAAATTGATCTCGGATGCGGCCTGACCACATAGTCAGACCTGCAAATGCTGCTACGAGGATAGCGGCAATGACACCTGCAACGCCGGCGAAATTATAAATTTTGTTTGCCCAATCAAGCGGAAGCTGTGGCATTCACTATCCCCTATACCGGAGAGTGCGAATTATCATGCTATTGAATTGAATGAAACCGCCGTCGAAGCCGCCGCGAAATCGGCGTTAATTTGCGCAAATAAATACACACGCCCCAGTAAATCTGACTCGCCAAAATATACGTGTGTATATATTTACACATGCTCAGGGGCGCGGCATGGAACGCAACAGCAAGACCATCGTTAAACGGCTTGAGGCGGAAGGCTGGGTCCTGATTTCGGTCAAGGGCTCGCACCATAAATATCGCAAAGGCGAGGTCACCCTTGTCGTTCCGCACCCCAAGAAGGGCGTGCCGCTCGGCACCGCCCGTGGCATCGCCAAGATGGCTGGTTGGATTTAAGGAGTTCGCCATGAAGACCTATCTGGCCATTGTGCATAAGGAAGACGACAGCGCATACGGCGTCTCGTTTCCCGATCTTCCGGGCTGCTTTTCGGCTGCCGATGACTTCGCCGATATCCTGCCGAACGCCGCCGAAGCCGTCGAACTGTGGTTCGAGGACGGCGAGGCGATCGAACCGCGTAGTCTCGATGCCATCCGGGCTGAGGCTGCCGCTGATCTCCAGGCCGGCGCTTTTTTGATTGCCGTGCCCTATGTCCGCCGCACCGGCCGTCAACGCCGCGTCAACATCAGCCTCGACACCGGCACGCTTGATGCCATCGACACGGCTGCAAAGGCGATGAGCCTGACCCGCTCAGCCTTTATCGCCCAAGCGGCCGCCAACGAAATCCGCGGTACCGGGCGATAAAGCCGAGCCGTTGTCGGTCACGCCCCTCAGTTTCCGTGCTCTCAAACATTGTCCGAGCGTGGAAAAATTTGGTTGCCCCTGCCCCTCATCGACCGCCGCACCTACGTCGCCTGATAGGCCTGCAGGGTGAGCACCACGATCCAGATGACCGCAGTCGCCGCGATGCAGACGCCGGCGCCGATGCGCAGGACCAGGATGCGCGTGCGGGCGCGATCGTTCTCGGTCGCGCCGATCTTGTCGCCGCTCCAGAATTTCCGCTTGAGCTGAAGCGAAAAGCGGTTGGCCAGATAGAGTGCGACGGCGGCGGCCACGACCAAGCCCACGCTCAAGACCTTGAGGACGATCAACGCGGCACTCGTGAAAGTATTCATCGACCGACGCCTTTTTGCAAAACGGGCGTGGTATCGGCGGCGCGCTCGAGCTTGGAGCGGTCGGGGGCCCCGTCGCCGGCCTCCCCCGCCAGCACGTCAAGCAGGCGCTCCGCCGCGGTCTCGATACGGAACTGGCTTTCGTAGCCGCGCCGTGCGCCCAGGCGCATGCGCGCCTTGGCACCGTCGGACAGCGCCAGCCACTGCGACAGCAGGGTCGATGTGCCTTTTGGCGTATCTTCCCCGATCAGGCCGCCGCCCGAGGCCGCGATCTCGCGCCAGATATTGACGCTGCGCGTGGTCAGGACCGGCGTGCCGCAGGCCATGGCCTCAGCCAGGACGAGGCCGAAATTCTCCTGGTGCGACGGCAGGACAAAGGCATCGGCGCCGTACAGCGCCCCCCATTTGGCGTCGCCGAACAGAGGCCCGGGGAAATGGATGCGGGCATTGAGGCCCGCGGCCGCGGCCCGACGGTGAACCGTCGCTTCCCAGCCATTGTGTCCCGGCCCGGCGACCACCAGATGCAGCCCTGGATATTGGCCGGCGATGGCGGCGAAGGCGTCGATCAGCATGTCGGCGCCCTTCTTGGGGTGCAAGCGGCTGAGATAGAGCAGGAACGGTGCGCCCTGGAGCCCGGGCACGGCGGCGTGGAGGGCGTCGAAATGGCGCGGCTCGGCGGCGGGCGAATCGACGGTGCCGAAGCCGATGACCGTCTCATTATAGTCCTGAAACCCCAGGAACTGGCCGCGCGCCAGCCGCCGCTCGTCCTCGGCGGTGAACAAAACGCTGCGCGCACCGGCCAGGAGCGGCCCTTCGATCGACAGCCATGACGCCTGTTTGGCCAGGTGCTTGAGCGGATCGATCCGCCCGAAATAGGGATCCATCATGCCGTGGGTGAAGACGAAATACGGCACCTTTGCCCGGGGCAGGACGCGCGCGGCGATATAGCTGGCATAGTTCCACAGACCATGCACCAGGACCACGTCGAAGCGTTCGGCATTTTGCCTCAGCCAGGCAAGTGCCGCGGGCGCATAGCCATAGTGGCGTTGAAACGCATTGCGACGGTCGGGCGTGCCCGGCCCCAGCGCCACGGCCGGCGCGCCGAGATGGTCGAGAAAAGGCGCCCCCGGCGCGTCAAGGGTCGCCACCACCGGACGAATACGGTCGCCGAGAGTCGTATTGAAATCGTGGACGGCCTTGATCGGCCCGCCGGTTTCCGGCGCCGCCCCTGCGATCAAATGAAGGATTTTCAAGCAAGCCTCGTCCGGAAAGCCAATTACCGATCCCCACCCATGGCGATGGAATCCACACCCTCCGTAGACCGGGCTGAAATCACAATCTATAGTCGCAATTTCTTATCACTGTGACACAATCACGCTAAGGGTGAAGGCTGACGCAAACCTGACGGCAGCGTGACAACGCGATGAAAATCCGCACTTATTTCAGGGGCATAGGGGATTTCAAACGCGGCGAGCACTTGGTCCCGCGTTCGGGATTCGCGACGGGCTCTACCCGCCCAGATATACAACGCGCGACTTGCCCTTGGTGGCGCGCATCTCGGCGAGGTTCTGCGCGTGCTCGCCCGAGCGGTGGGCTTCCGCGGCGGAGCCCGCGACATAGAGCGTCTTTTCGATATTCTTCTGGATCATGTGGCAGGCATAGAGCTGGCCCTGGAACAGGGTGTCGGCGGCACTGCCGAGAAGGCCGACGAACGGGATGATCTCGGAGAAGCCAAGGCCGCCATCGATCAACAGGACGATGAGGGTGGCGATCAGGGTGGAGATATCGGCGCGCGCCCGCACGGCCTGCCACAGGATGAAGGCGCCCGTCAGTATGGAAAAGGCATCGACGACGCCGGGGATCGGCACCCAGGACAAGATGCCGTCCAGGCCGATGACATTGATCGGCCCGATACGGATGATCCCGTCCGACAAACGCTTGACTGTCGTCAGGGAGTCGTGGATTTTGCCGATCTCGTCATGGGATTTCGCGCGCATTTTTCGCCCCCCGAAATTGAGAATAAAATCCCGTCTCACACGAACCGCAGTAAGGCCGCCGGCCCCGTGGTTTGTCAATGCCTCAAAAAGTATCGGTCTTTATGCTATTGCGCCGTGTGTTCGCCGTGTTGTGCGCCTTGATCGCCCTTGTGCCGATGGTCGTCGCCGCCATCTGCTGGGCGACGCCGCACCGGCCCTTGTTCTACCTGATCGACATCTTCACCCTGCCGGCGCTGAGCCTGGCCCTGGTTATGACCGTGGCCTTCCTGGCGCTGCGCCAGCCGGTCGCGGCGGGCGCCTGCGCGGCGGCGGTGCTTGTGTTCATCCTGGCCCTGGCGCCGCAAGCCTTCCCCGGCGGCCCCGCCGCCGCACCCGGCAAGCCGCCGTTGCGCGTGGTATTCGCCAATCTTTACATCTATAACCCGCATCCCGAGCGCCTGATTACGTTCGTCCAGGCACAAAAGCCCGACATCGTCGCCACGGTCGAAACCGGGGAGCGCGCCCACGCCATACTGATGCCGTCGCTGGAAGCGCTCTATCCCTATCACTACTATTTCGGCCAGACCTCCGTGCTGTCGCGCTTTCCGATCAGCAATGGCTGGCATAGTTCCTGGGAAATGGCCCTGGTCACGGCCGATATCGCCACACCGTCGGGCACCGTGCATCTGGCGGTCGAGCATTTCGACGAGCCCTTGCCGCTCAACCACAATATCCAGGCCGAACAGGCGCAGTATCTGGAAGACAATGCCGCCCTGCCCGATCAGCGCAACACCCTGGTCGTCGGGGACTTCAACAGCGATTTCAGCGCTTTCCGCCTTCAACAGATGGCGAGCCATCTCGGCCTGCACGCGCTGGGCGCGCCGTCCGGCACATGGCCGACCTTCCTGCCGTCCTTCTTCCGCATCGCCATCGACAACGCCATGGCGGGACCGGCGTGGCACCTGGGTAATCGCGCGGTCAGCCGGCCGTTCGGGTCGGATCACCGCGCGATTGCGTTTAGCATGGCGCCGGCGAGCTAGTTCTTCTTCGGCTTGCGCGTCAATGGACGGTCGGAATCTGCGATGGCAATCGCGGTATCGGCCGCCACGGCGGTCGCAGCGGCGCTCTGGGGCAGAAGCGAACCCGTGTCTTCAACGATATCAGCCGCCGCGTCGACCTGGGCCTCAGCATGCTCGACCGCGCGGGTCGTCGCCTTGCCGACCGTGTCGGTCGCCGCGTGGGCGACGTCCGCGGTCTTGGCGGCGACGTCGTCACCGGCCGCCGTCATCTGGTCGGCGATGGCCTGGGGCGACGGCGTCACCGCCGCGGTCATATCCTGAATGGCCTTGCCGGCCGCCTGCATCGGCGCGATCACGCCGTCATCGACCATGATCTGCAGCGTACCGGCGATGTCGGTGCTGCTGGGCTCGGCGGTCAAGACGCCGAGCGTGTCCGGCAGGGCGCCAATCGTCGCCTGGGCGCGCTTAAACCCCTGGCCCAGGCTCCAAAAGCCGACACCGATCGCCGAGGCCAGCCAGAAGGGCGCCCATAAAGGCGAAGTCGCACCGACCCAAAGATGCAGGGCCTTTTGCTGGGCGCCGCGTATCTCCTCAGGAGACGCGTGGGTGAAGTTCGGCATGTCGTCACTGGTCAGACTAAGCATCTTGCACCTCGGGAGCTAAATTTCATATTGCACCGCAGCATACCACAAACGGCATCAGACTCCAATAAGGAGAATAACCCTCACGCACCTTGTGATTGGACGTTTCAGTGCCGGACGGCGCGAGCCCGCGCGGCGCTTGAGCGTACTAAAACCCTAAACCATCCGTACGCGGGCCATGTTGCCAGGCTCGCCGAGCGCGGCGGCGACGTCGCGGACAATCGCCTCCAGTTGGGGCGCAAAGCCCTCCGGCGGGTTGACGGCGATCAGGGCGCAACCGTTCATCTTCATCGGATTGGTCAGCGGGCGCAGGCGCAGCTCGGCGGCCAATATGTCCGGCGCGCGGCTCAATTCGCCCCTGGCCGGATCGCCTTCGACGAGGTCGCGCTCCATATGGCGCAGGAAGGCGTCGTAGGTTTCCAGATCCTTCAGCGGCAGCCACACCAGCGCCCGCGCGTCGGGCCGCAGGGCGAGGATGTCGTGGATGCATTCGACGATGCGGATATAGTCGTCGGCGCGCTCGAACGGCGGATCGATGAGATAGAGCAGGTCCTTGTCGTCGCCGGCGACTTCGACGGCCACACCGTAGCCGTCCTCGAACACCGCCTGGCCGCGCGGCTCGACGCTCTGGCGCAGCAGGGCGAAATCGTCCTCGCGCAACTCACAGCCGACATAGTCGTCGCTCGGCCGCTGGTGATCGAGGATCAGCACCGGCGAGCCGGGATAGACACCGACGCGGTCGGGGAAGCCGGCGGCGGCATTCTTGGCGCGGACATAGCCGGCCAGAGGTTTCAGGCTTTCCGGAACCTCGGCGGCGAGCAAGGCCTTGATTCCGGCTTCCGCCTCGCGCGACCGTGAGAAATCGGTGCTGGACAGGTCGTAGGCGCCGGCGCCGGCGTGGGTGTCAACGACCATCAACGGCGCATCGTTCTGGCGCAGGTCGCGCAACAGGGTCAGGAGCGCGGCGTGCTTGGCGAGATCGGCGAAATTGCCGGCGTGAAAGCCGTGGCGGTAATTCATAAATCGAGTCCCAAGGCGCGCTGTGTCTTTTTCGGCAGGCCCGCGGCGACGATGCGGTGCGAGTCGCCGATCAGCTCGAGCAGGTCGTCATCGCCCATGACCTCGTCGCGCCAATACTGGATCCATTTCATGCCGCGCGACGCCAGATAGGGCGCCGGCCGGCAATCGGGATGGTCGCGCAATATTTCGTAAGCCATGGGCGACACCTTGAAACTGACGGCGAATTTGCCGGCCTCGCCGTGACGCGCCTCGCCCCAGCCGGCGATGGCGAAGACCTTGGCTTTCGGCCCCGCCTCGCCGACCTTCCACACGTCCGACCCGCCCCACTGCACCACGTGCGAGGTGGCGGGCAGACCGGCGCAGAAGGCGTTGAAGGCATCGGGCGTCACGGCCCCTCTCCTACTTCAAGGGATGCTCGCGCGCGATCTGGAGCACATCGGCCAACAGCGCTTCCGAGGTCGGCCAGGCGCCGGCGCCCTTGCCGGTAACGTACCAGGTCTCGCCGTTATCGAGCTCGATGATCGCCCGGTTCTGTTCGCCGCGCGCGCCGACCAGATAGTGATCGGCGTCCAATACTTCCAGCTTCATCGAAGCCTGAAGGCCGGACTCGGTGCGATCGCAACGCGCGACATAGCGCAAGCCCTTGCCTTTCGGGATGACCAGCGAGTCCTCGGTGATCTGGCCGACCTCGATATGGCGCGGCGCTTCGCCCGGAAAGGCGATCTCGCGAAGGAGCTTCAGCTTGGCGCCGACATCGGTGCCGTCGAGATCGGCGGTCGAGTCGGGCTCGGCGAAGCCTAAGCGGCGCGCCTCGTCCATGGCGGCGTCGAAGCTCTTGCCGGACTCGACCTGGTCGATGACGAAGTTCGACGTGCCGTTGAGCACGCCGCAGAAGCCGATGATCTTGTGCGCGGCCATGGCGCGCTTCAGCGCCTCGATGATCGGGGCGCCGCCGCCGACGCTGGCCGAATAGGTCAGCATGGCGCCCGACGCCTTGGCCGCGGCGCGCAGCTTGTCGCCGGCATTGGCGACGGCCTGCTTGTTGGCCGAGGTGACGCTGACGCCGGCCTTGAGGAAGCCTTCCAGCAGTTCGGCCGAGGGTGAGACTCCGGTGCCGATATCGACGAAGACATCGACGTCGGGCCGCACGAAGGTACGCGCATCCGAAGTGAACTTGGCGGCCATGGGGTGGTCGCGGCGGCGGCTGGCGTCGCGCACCAGGATGCGATCGACCTCGATCAGGTCGGACCATTCCTGGCACCGTTCGAGAAACTTGGAACCGACGCCGCCGGCACCCATGACGGCGATGCGGATCGGACGCTTCAGCCCGGGGCTGGCGCGAAACGCCGTCGCGGCGCCCAGCGTCGTCTGATCGCCGCGGGCCAAAGCGGCGACATCGACCGTCATGCCGTGGTCGGCGGCGAAGCGCATGGCCTTGTTCTGCACCACCGGAAAGGCGATCTTCAGCGCTTCGTCCCAGGCCAGGGCGTCGTAGGGCTGGGCGGCGTCGCCGACGGTCGCCGGATCGGCGTCGTAGATGGCGTCGACGTCCTTGAGCAGGCGAACGGGCAAGTTCATCGTCTGGCCGATAAAGACGGCGGTCAGGTCTGAGCCGCCGCGGCCCAGCAGCACCGGCTCGCCGGCGGCGTTTTCGGCGATATAGCCCGGCACCACGACCAGATCGACCTTTTCCAGATCGCCGCGCAACACTTCCGGCTTCATGGAAACGGGATTGGCGTTGAGGTGCTCGCCCTCGGCGACCAGGCCGATCTCGCTGGCGGAGCGAAAGCGGGTGACGATGCCCGAGCGTTCGCAGGCCATGGCCAGAAGCGTCGCGGCGCGCATTTCGCCGGTGGCGATCAGGTGCGGCGTGGCCGGCGACGCCGAGGCCTGGGTATAGGACCCGGCCAGGCGCAGCAACTGGTCGGTCTGGCCCTTGAAGGCCGAGACGACGGCGATGACCTTGCGGGCGTCGCGGACATAGCGATAGATTTCCGCCACGGCGCGGTGCAGCGCCGCTTCCGAGGTCAGGACCGAACCGCCGAATTTGACAACAAGCGTGGACATAGGCGCTTTCCTTGAATTCCGGACGGTCGCTATAGGCTTTGCCGGCGAAATTCAAAGGAAAAAGGTGCGGCGCGCTCCGAAAAGGCGTCCAGTTTGGTCACAGCCCGACGTCGCCTGGCGCCGTTTCCTCGTTGGCCGCCGGCTTTGGCGCCTTGCGCGCCTTGCGCTTGGCGACCTTGCGCACCTTGATGACCCGGCCGGCGCTCTTGGTCTGCTCCAGCATCATTTCGATCTGGATCTGCTGGATTTCGGTCAGCCGCTCCCACTGCCGGTTCAGCAGGTGATCGATCTTTTCGTGCAGGTGGCGGATCTCCAGCTCGGCCTTGAGATTGACCTTGTAGTCGTTGTGGGCGCGCAGCCGGTCCTTGGCTTCGGTGCGGCGCTGGCTCATCATGATGACCGGTGCCTGCAGCGCGGCGATGGTCGACAGGATCAGATTGAGCAGGATGAAGGGATAGGGATCGGCCGCCTTTTTGTCGCCGATGATCAGGTTGATCACCATCCACACCGCCAGGAAGACGCAGAACGAGATGATGAAGGTCCAGCTGCCGCCGAACGAGGCGACCACATCGGCGACGCGGTCACCGAGCGTGCGCTGTTCGTCGTAATCCTCCTCGATGTTTTCGGCCAGGGTGTCGTGGGTGCGCAGGCTCTCGACGACCTCGCCTTCCAGGGTCGACAGTTCACCGCGTTCGTCGACCAGCAGTTCGGAGATGTAGCGTCCGCGATAGTCGTCGAGCAGCTTGCGGCTGATATAGTCGTCATGACCGATGTTTGGATTGTGGGCGCGGATATATTCGGCCAGGGCCGGGCGCAGGTCGTCGAAGCGCACCGCGTCCTTTTTCTTCAGGGTCAGGCCGGTGATGGCGTCGACCAGCTTGGCCGCCTTTTCCTTGGCCAGCGCCAGATTGTCCCCGAGCGCCGCGATCTGCGCCTCGGCAACGCCCTCATCCCCGGCTTCGTCTCTTATCGCTGTCGCTTCCGTCATCACCCGCCTCCGATTCGTCCGCGCCGCCATCCTATGCCAGCCCGTGCCTGTATGACACTCTCAAGAAGGCAATATGACAGCGCCGGACTTGACGTTTATCCGCCTTTTCCCCATAAGGGTTTTACTCATCGAGACCAGCCGAGGGACAGGCCCGACGACGCTGGGGCAACCGCCGACATATTCGGTATGGTGCCAACTCCTACGAGAGCGCCTGAGAGATTTGCGTCAGCAGATCGCTTGGGGAAAAGCTCCGGTAGATGAGACGAGACGCAACGCCGCAGGGCGGTCGCGTCCCCGTCTGGTCACGATGAGTGTATTTGCGACCGGACACACCATGAACGCTCAAAACTTCCAGACTATCGTGTCGCCCGACCTGATCGGTCACGACATCATCGCTGTGATCCCCGAGGATTTCCGCCTGCGGAGCGGCCAGCAGCTCGAGCAGACCGAGGTCATCGCCCGCGTCTACGGGCCGAAGGACGCGCCGATGGTGGTCGCCGCCGGCGGCATCAGCGCCGGGCGCGTGCTGTTCGCCAAGGAAGACTCGACGGAAACAGCGCCCGGCTGGTGGGAAGGCGTCGCCGGTCCCGACGAGGCGCTGGATCTCAATCGTTTTCGCGTCATGAGCATCGAATTCGCCCCGCGCCTGCCGGCGTCGCAGGTCTATACCATCACTACCCACGACCAGGCGCGCCTGGTCAAGCTGTTGCTCGACCAGTTGGGCGTCACGCATATCTTCAGTTTTATCGGCGCCTCGTACGGCGCCATGATCGGCCTCGCCTTCGCCGAGCTCTATCCCGACGCGGTCGAGCGCCTGTGCATCATCTCGGCGGCCCATCGCGCCCATCCCATGGCCACGGCGTTTCGCGGCCTGCAACGGCGCCTGCTGCAATTCGGCAAGGACCACGGCCGGCCGCACGAGGGCATTTCCCTGGCGCGGCAACTGGCCATGACCACCTATCGCTCGGATGCCGAATTTGCCGAGCGCTTCGACGGCCCGGCGCCGGAAAAGGCCGGCGACAACTATATCGTCTGTTCCTACCTGCGCTCGCGGGGCGACGCCTATACGGCGACCGACGTCAATCGCTGGATCTCGATGTCCGACAGCCTGGACCGTCACCGCGTCGACCCGAAAGTCATCAAGGCCAAGGTCTTCCTTGCCGCCGTGCCGACCGACCGCCTGGTCCCCTATGACGACATGAAGGCGCTGGCCGAACAGCTGCACGACAGCGTCTTCATCGAATTCCCCTCGCTCTACGGTCACGACGCCTTCCTGAAGGAAATCAAGCTCGTATCCGATATCGTCCGCACGTCTCTAGCGTAAGATCGCAATGACCAAAGACTATCTCAAGACCGCCTCGGCCTCGACGCGCGCCGTCAATATCGGCATCGACAGCGATCCGGCGCACGGCGCGGTGATGCCGCCGATCTATCTGTCGTCGAACTACACGTTTGAAGGCTTCGGCAAGAAGCGGACCTACGACTATGCCCGCTCGGGCAATCCGACGCGCCAGGTCATCGCCGACGTCATCGCCGACCTGGAAGGCGGCGAAGGTGCCGTCATGACCGCCTCAGGGTTGGCGGCACTGGATCTCCTGTGGCAGGATTTACCGGGCAACAAGCGCGTGGTGGTGCCCCACGACTGCTATGGCGGCACGCAGCGCCTGCTCAATGCCCGCGCCCGTCAAGGCTTGATCGACCTGGTCTATGTCGACCAGGGTGACGATGCGGCGGTCACGCAAGCCCTGTCGCAACCGACCGCGCTGCTGCTGCTGGAGACCCCCTCCAATCCGTTGATGCGCCTGGTCGACCTCGACAAGCTGATCAAGCTCGGCCACGCCGCCGGCGCCAAGGTTGCCGTCGACAATACCTTCCTGTCGCCGGCCCTGCAGAACCCGGTCAAGTTCGGCGCCGACTTCGTCGTCCACTCGACGACCAAATATATCAACGGCCACAGCGACGTCATCGGCGGCGCCCTGGTCTGTACGACGCCGGAAGACGTCACCACCTATCGCTGGTGGGCCAATGCCGTCGGTTGCACGGCCCCGGCCTTCGACAGCTACATGACGCTGCGCGGTGTGCGCACCCTGTTCGTGCGCGTGCGCCAGCAGCAGCAGAGCGCCCAGGTGGTCGCCGAATATCTGGACGGGCATCCGGCGGTTTCCGCCGTCCACTATCCGGGCCTGGCCTCGCACCCCCAGCACGACCTGGCCCGCGCCCAGCAAAACGGCTTCGGCGCCATGATGAGCTTTGAGCTCAAGGGCGGGCTGGACGCCGTGAAAGCCCTGTTCGACGTCATCGACCTGTTTTCGCTGGCCGAATCCCTGGGCGGCATCGAAAGCCTGATCGTCCATCCGGCGTCGATGACCCACGCCGCCATGTCGCCCGAGGCCCTGGCCACGGCCGGCATCAGCGACGGCCTGATCCGCCTCAGCATCGGCCTGGAGGACGCCGAGGACCTGATCGCCGCCCTGGAACGCGGGCTGAGTCAGATCGGCTAAACCAGCCGTAACTTGCGCCTTGCGGCATTTAGCGGCATGGTCGGATTTACCGTCCCGGAGCCTGACCATGCTGATCCCTGCCCTTGTCATGGCGCTCGCCGTCAATTCGCGCATCGCCCTGCCCGCAAAGTCGACTGCGGCGCCGGCGGCCGCGGGGAGCGACGCGCGCAAGGATGTCATCGCCGCGGAAAGGGGCTTTGCCGCCTATACCCACAGCCACGGCTATACCCAGGGCTTCTTCACCTGGTCGGCGCCCGACGCCGTCGTCTTCCATCCGCAAGCCCTGCGCATCCATGAGGCGCTCGGCGACAAGCTGAAGGCCGATCCGTCGGCGGCGAACGGCACGTCGGCCCTGAACTGGTCGCCCTATCGCGTCGAGACCGCCGCGTCGAACGACCTGGCCTTCGATCTCGGCACCTGGACCATGGACGGCAGCAAGCAGGCCGGCTGGTTCTTCACCGTCTGGAAAAAGCAGAAGGGCGGCAAGTGGTTGTGGACGCTGGATAGCGGCGCCGGTACGGCCGATCCCAACACCCTGCCGGCCACGCCCCTGGCCGCCGAGCCCAAGCCGGTTCACGAAAAAGACGCCGAGGCCAAGACCAGCACGGCGACGCTGGACGCTTCGGTCAACAAGATGCTGAGCGCCGGTTCGGCCGCCGATACCTTGACCGGCGGCAAGTACGGCATGCTCGATCCCCAGGCCGTGGTGCTGAGCGGTGATGCGCCGCCAGCCAATACGCCGGATGAAATCACCACGGCGCTGAAGACCCGGCCGAACGGCGCGACCTGGACGGCCGACGGCGGCGATGTCGCGGCGTCCGGCGACTTCGCCTATACCTACGGCCATGTCGCTGCGGCCGACGGCACCTATCTCGGCCACTATGTCCGCGTCTGGGTCAAGCGCAGCAAGGATTGGACGATCCTGGTCGATCTCTATGGCGCTTCGGGGACCTAAGCCGGCGTCTTTACCGATCGCGCCAACAGCACCCTCGGTGAAAAACCGGTGGCCAGCGCCGTGCCGACGACGATCAGCACCGCGCCGATCGGCATGTTCCAGCCGACATGCTCGTGCAGGAACAATACGCCCCACAGGATGCCGAAGACCGGGATCAAGAAGCTGACCGTCAAGGCGGGGGCTGCGCCGATATCGCCCAGCAGCTTGAAATAGACCATATAGGCGACGCCGCTGCACAGCACGCCGATCCCAACCACCGCGATGGCGGCCACCGGTGTGATCGCGGCGATCGGCGGGCAGAAGGGCGAAATCGGCAAGACCATCAGGGTCGCGGCCCACAGGCTGCCATGGGCGTTGGCGAACGGGCTGACCGCCCTTTTGGCCTTGTGGATATAGGCCGAGGCCAGGCCGTAGCTGAAGGCGGCGCCCAGGCCGCAGGCGACCGCGATCCACGCGGCGCGGTCCATGTGCCCGGCGTCGAGCCCGACCAGGACGGCGACACCGCCGAGGCCCAGCGCCAGGCCGATCATCGCCTTGGGGGTCAGAGGCACGCGCAGCCACACCGCGCTGATCAGGGCGCCCCAAATGGCGGCTGTGGCATTGAGCACCGATTCCAGCGAGGCGGTGATGTGCAGGGCGCCGAAGGCGAACAGCAGGAAGGGAAAGCCGGTATTGAAGAAGCCGAGGATGGCGTAGTGGAGGAGATTGCCCTTCAGCTCCAGCGGCTTACGGTGGATCAACGCCACGACCAGCAGGAACAGGGCGCCCAGGCCGACGCGCAACTGGATGAACAGCACCGGCCCCAGGACCGGCGCACCGAGACGCAGGAACAGGAACGATCCACCCCAGATGGCGGCGAGCGAGATCAGGCGAATAAGACTGGCGGTCGACATGCGACAGGCCATAGCGGGAGACGCCACGGCCTGTCACCTCGTTTCCTGTTACATATTTTTGCGCTCAAGCGCCGCGAGGCTCCTCGCACGGGCTCGGGCGGGCAGTCGCCCTTGCCGAACGCAAGCGCGTTCGGAATCTGTGCTCCGCCTCCTCAGCCGGTGCTACGCCCGGCTGAGCTTGACGTCGATATTGCCGCGGGTGGCGTTCGAGTACGGGCAGACCTGGTGCGCGGCGGCGATCAGGTCGTCGGCCACGTCCGGCGCGATGCCCGGCAGCGATACCTTCAGCTCGACCGTGATGCCGAAACCGCCCGGGATCGGACCGATGCCGACGCTGGAATCGATCGAGGCATCCGCCGGTACGGCGACCTTCTTCTGGCCGCCGACGAACTTCAGCGCGCCGATAAAGCACGCGGCATAGCCGGCCGCGAACAGCTGCTCCGGATTGGTGCCCTCACCGCCACCGCCGCCCAGCTCCTTCGGCGTCGACAGCTTGACGTTCAACTTGCCGTCATCGGACGCGGCAGTGCCTTCGCGGCCGCCAGTGGCCTTGGCGTGAGCGGTATAGACGGGGGAAACAGACGTGGTCATGGCAGCCTCCTTGGGGCTTTGGGGAAGGGCCTCTTGTCTAGCCCGAAAGCCATGGCGGCTTTTGGGCAAGAGGCTCGGTTAAATTCAATAGCGCACATTTATATTGTGCACAATTTATTGTCAAGCGGCCTGTAAAGGATTATTTGTCCGTCATGACCTCCCCATCTTGCTGAGACCATGCACGCCCCGACCGATGAGACATCGCCCGCCGAACTGCACCTGGACAACCAGCTGTGCTTTTCCGTGTATGCGACGGCCCATGCCTTCGCCCAGGCCTATAAACCGCACCTGGCGCCGATGGGCCTGACCTATCCGCAGTACCTGGTCATGTTGCTTCTGTGGGAAAAGGACGGACGCGCCGTCAACGAACTGGGCCAGCCTCTGCATCTCGATTCCGGCACCCTGACGCCCCTGCTCAAGCGCCTGGAAAAGGCCGGCCTGGTGTCGCGCCGGCGCTGCGACAAGGACGAGCGCGTCATGCGCATCCACCTGACCGAAGCCGGCAAGGCCCTGCGCGCCCAGGCGGCGCACATCCCGCGCGACATGCTGTGCGCCGTCCAGATGACGCTCGACGAGTTGATCAACCTGCGCGACACCTTGACTGAGGTCGGCGACCGCCTGCGCGCCGACTAAAAAGCTAGGCCTGCTCGGCCAGCGACCAGTCGATCGGCGCGAAACCATTCGCTTCGAGAAAGGCATTGGCCTTGGAAAACGGCTTGCTGCCCAAGAAGCCGTTATGCGCCGACAGCGGCGACGGGTGCGCCGAGCGGATCACCAGATGCCGTGTCGTGTCGACAAAAGCCGCCTTCTTCTGGGCATAGGCGCCCCACAGGATAAACACCACCGGATGTGGCTGATCGTTGACGGCGCGGATGACCGCGTCGGTGAACAACTCCCAGCCCTTGCCGGCATGGGCGCCGGCCTGCCCCATCTCGACCGTGAGCACGGCATTGAGCAGCAGCACGCCCTGTTTCGCCCACGGCTCGAGAAAGCCGTGGCGGGGTGTCGCGACACCCAGGTCAGCGTGCAATTCCTTGTAGATATTGACCAGGGAGGGCGGCACCTTGACGCCCGGGCGCACCGAAAACGACAGGCCATGCGCCTGGCCTTCGCCGTGATAGGGATCCTGGCCCAGGATAACGACGCGGACCGCGTCAAGCGGCGTCATGTCGAGCGCGTGGAAATATTCGCTGCCCTTGGGAAAGATATGGGCGCCCTGCGCCCGGCGGTCCTGCAGGAAAGCCTTCAGGCTCTGCATGTAGGGCTTGGCGAATTCGGAGGCCAGGGCCGCCTTCCACGACGGGTCGAGCTTGATGTCGGCTGTGGGTGCATCGGTCATGCCGAACCTCCTAGTATTGATGCGACGAAGGGCGCGAGTCAGGAGCGGAGTCAAGACCTCAGGGCCGCCGCGGCGTGCCGGGTGATTCATGAAACTTTTGTAACCTTGTCGAAGAAACGCGGTCGTGTAAGGTGAAACGACATTTTTACGGCTTGAGGGGCTGTCCATGCGTTTTTCCGCCATCGCTTCCGGTGCGCTTGCCGCACTTCTCCTGGTTTCGGCGCCTGCCGCCTTTGCGTTCGATCCGGACAAGCCCGATGCGGCCGCCGCCGACAAGAAGGACGACGCCAAGGCGGATGACAAGGGCGACATGCAGGCGCCCCTGCCCGACGACAAGACGATCCACCAGTCGGTGACGATCAACGGCAAGGTGCTGAACTACGATGCCACCGTCGGCAAGATCACCGTGCGCAACGCCAAGGGCAAGAAGATCGCCGACGTCGTCTTCACCGCCTATATCGTGCCCGGCGACAACCCGAACCGCCCGGTGACCTTCGCCTTCAACGGCGGTCCCGGCGCCTCGTCGGTTTATCTCAACATGGGCGCCATCGGTCCCAAGCACGTCGAGTTCGGTGTCGCCGGCGACGCGCCGTCCGACATGAAGGTCACCGACAATCCCAATACCTGGCTCGACATGACCGACCTGGTCTTCATCGATCCGGTCGGCACCGGCTTTTCGCGCAGCGCCGAGGATCCGGACGCCACCAAGAAGGACTTCTTCTCGACCGAAGCCGACATCAAGTACCTGTCGCGCGTCGTCTATGACTGGCTGACCAAGAACGGCCGCATGCGCTCGCCGAAATACGTCATGGGCGAAAGCTACGGCGGCTACCGCGCACCGCGCATCGCCTATACCTTGCAGACCCGCATGGGCGTCGGCGTCTCGGGCATCGTCATGGTCTCGCCCTATCTCGATCCCGCCGCCATCGGCGACGAAACGGCGCTGTCGCCCCTGCCGTGGATGATCAACCTGCCGTCCATGACCGCCGGCAATCTCGAGCGCCAGGGCAAGCTGACCCCCGCCGCCATGGCCGAGGTCGAGCAATATGACCGCACCCAGTTCGTCACGGATTTCCTGGCCGGGCGCTCCGATCCGCAGGCGGTCGGCCGCATCGTCGCCAAGGTGACGCAATATACCGGCCTCGACCCGGCGCTGGTCGCCAAGATGGACGGCCGCGTCGATATCGGCACCTATCTGCGCGAGGCCCATCGCAGCGAAGGCAAGATCGGCAGCGTCTACGATTCCAACGTCACCGCCTACGATCCCTTCCCGGAAAGCTACGACCAGCAGTCGGGCGATCCGATCCTCAATGCCGCCATCGCGCCGACGACCTCGGCCATGGTCGACTTCATCACCCGCCAGGTCGGCTGGAAGACCGACGC
>OUWB010003780.1_pt1 | contig 57536 bp, 67 predicted proteins | sample 1779821 | NCBI WGS metagenome assembly OUWB01 (sample SAMEA3914806, study PRJEB12502) | metagenome | biome: forest; material: soil | place: Canada | collected 2011-08-03 | depth 0.1 m
TCGACCATCATGCCGGACTTTATCGGTTTGACCATTGCGGTCCATAACGGCAAGCAGCACGTGCCGGTTTATGTCTCCGAAAACATGGTCGGTCACAAGCTCGGCGAATTCGCGCTGACCCGTACGTTCAAGGGTCACGCCGCTGATAAAAAGGCTAAGAAATAAGGTCCCATGATGGAAACTAAAGCATCCCTGCGTGGCGCGCGCCTGTCGGCTCAAAAGGGCCGTCTGGTTGCCGATCTGATCCGCGGTCAAAAAGTTGATCAGGCTCTCAATACCCTGGCGTTCTCGCCGAAGAAAGGCGCGGCTATCATCAAGCGCGTCCTGGAATCGGCCATCGCCAACGCCGAGCATAACGACGGCGCGGATATCGACGAGCTCAAAGTGACGACGATTTATGTCGAAAAAGGTGCGGTCTTGAAGCGCTTCACAGCGCGTGCCAAGGGCCGTGGTGATCGTATCTCGAAGCAAACCTGTCACATTTACGTGACTGTCGGCAACTAAGGAGTCACGATGGGACAGAAGATACATCCAACCGGCTTCCGCCTTGCGGTTACCCGTAACTGGGGTTCGCGCTGGTATGCAGGCAACAGCAATTTTGCCTCCATGCTCAACGAAGACCTGAAGGTTCGCGACTACCTCAAGAAGAAGCTGAAGAACGCCTCGGTCGGCCGCGTGGTCATCGAGCGTCCTGCCAAGAATGCGCGCATCACGATTTTCAGCTCGCGTCCCGGCGTCGTCATCGGCAAGAAGGGCGAGGACATCGAGATCCTGAAGTCGGCCCTGACCAAGATGATGGGCGTGCCCGTGCACGTCAACATCGAGGAAATCCGCAAGCCGGAAACCGATGCGCAACTGATCGCCGATTCGATTGCACAGCAATTGGAAAAGCGCATCATGTTCCGCCGCGCCATGAAGCGCGCCATGCAAAACGCCATGCGTCTGGGTGCCCAGGGCATCAAGATCATGTCGTCGGGCCGCTTGAACGGCATCGAAATCGCCCGTACCGAATGGTATCGCGAAGGTCGTGTGCCGCTGCACACGCTGCGCGCCGACATCGACTACGGTTTCGGTGAAGCCAGCACCACCTACGGCATCATCGGCATCAAGGTTTGGGTCTACAAGGGTGACCGTCTCGCTTCGGGCGAAACGCCGACCGTCGAAGTCGCAACCGACGACGACAAGAAGCGCCGCGCGCCGCGCCGCGATGATGGCAAGCCCGCCGGACGTCCCCGTACCCCGCGTACCGACGGCCCCGCAGCTGGAGCACCCGGTGCTGCAGCTCCCGGCGCCAAGCGCGTGCGCGCCAAGAAGCCGGACGGCGTTGCTGCCCCGGCTGAGAAAGCAGGAGAATAATCATGCTGCAACCAGCACGCAGAAAGTATCGTAAGGAACAGAAGGGCCGCAACAAGGGCATTTCGCACGAGCGCGGCACCGCCGTATCGTTCGGCGAATTCGGCCTGAAGGCCATCGGCCGCGGTCGTATCACGGCTCGCCAGATCGAAGCGGCGCGTCGTGCCATGACCCGTCACATCAAGCGTGGCGGCCGTATCTGGATCCGTGTATTCCCGGACAAGCCGATCTCGCAAAAGCCGGCTGAAGTCCGTATGGGTAACGGTAAGGGCAATCCCGAGTACTACGTCGCCGAGATTCAACCGGGCAAGATGTTGTACGAGATGGATGGCGTTGATGAAACCTTGGCACGCGAGGCGTTCCGCCTGGCTGCTGCCAAGCTGCCGTTGTTGACTACGTTCGTCGTCCGTCAAGTCGGCCAATAAGGGGAGTGAAAATGAAAGCATCTGAACTCCGCGGCAAAGACGAAGCGGCTCTGACGAAAGAGCTGAACGAGTTGCTGAAGGCGCAATTCAGCCTGCGTATGCAAATCGCGACGCAGCAACTGACCAATACCGCACAGCTCAAGAAGGTTCGCCGCGATATCGCACGTGTCAAAACCGTCATGAATCAGAAGGACGCCAAATAATGAACGATCAAGCAAAAACGGCGTTGAAGCGCACTTTGGTCGGCAAGGTCGTGTCCGACAAGATGGACAAGACCGTGACCGTGCTGATCGAGCGTCACGTCAAGCACCCGCTGTACGGCAAGATCATCGTCCGTACCGCCAAGTATCACGCTCATAACGAGGGCAACCAGGCCAAGGAAGGCGACACTGTCGAAATCCAGGAAGGCCGCCCGATCTCCAAGACCAAGGCTTGGACCGTGACGCGCGTGGTGCAAGTTGGGCAAACTGTCTAAAAAGCGGTAATTCAGGACGCCCCCGGCTATTTTAGGGGTGTTCTGAAAATAGTTGTTGCAGGCCGAGTATTTTCGTGTGATAATGCTTGGCTTCGTTCTTGAATTTAAAAGTTCGGAGGCGGTAAGCTCCAAAAGAGCGGCAAGAGTGGTAAAGCAGATTTTGAAAATCGTCCGCCCAATCAGTTTGTCTCAGCAGAGATGGCCTGACGGGACCAAGACTGACCGGGATGGCCGCATTGTGCGGATGGAACGGGTTAAGTTGGGAAAGAAAATACTATGATTCAAACTGAAAGCCGGCTAGAAGTGGCCGACAACACGGGTGCGCGTGAAGTGATGTGCATCAAGGTGCTCGGTGGTTCCAAGCGCCGTTACGCAAGCATCGGCGACGTGATCAAGGTCACGGTCAAGGTTGCTGCTCCGCGTGGCCGCGTCAAGAAGGGCGAAATTTACAACGCCGTCGTCGTGCGTACCGCCAAGGGTGTGCGTCGCCAGGACGGCTCGTTGGTGAAGTTCGACAGCAACGCTGCGGTGTTGCTCAATGCGAAGCTCGAGCCGATCGGCACGCGTATCTTCGGCCCGGTGACGCGTGAATTGCGTTCCGAGCGTTTCATGAAGATCGTCTCGCTCGCGCCTGAAGTTCTGTAAGGAGTCGTCATGACCAAGATTTTGAAAAACGACGAAGTCATCGTCTTGACCGGCAAGGACAAGGGCAAGCGCGGTGTGGTTGCTCAGCGCGTCGATGCTGACTACGTTGTGGTTGAGGGTGTGAATGTCGCCAAGAAGGCGGTCAAACCGAACCCGATGACCGGTACTACTGGTGGCATCGTCGACAAGACAATGCCGATTCACGTGTCCAATGTCGCGCTGTTCAATGCGGCGACTGGCAAGGCAGATCGCGTCGGTTACAAGACCGTGGACGGCAAGAAGGTCCGCGTCTTCAAGTCCAACGGCGAAGTTGTGAAAGCGTAAGAGATCATGTCCCGTCTCCAAGAATTCTATAAAGAAAAGGTCGTCGCCGACTTGACCACGAAGTATTCGTACAAGTCGCCGATGCAAGTGCCGCGTCTTTTGAAGATCACCCTGAACATGGGTCTCTCCGAAGCCGTCGCCGACAAGAAGATCATCGAGCACGCCGTGGGCGACTTGACCAAGATCGCCGGCCAAAAGCCCGTCGTGACCAAGGCTCGCAAGGCGATCGCCGGTTTCAAGATCCGCGAAGGCTATCCGATCGGTTGCATGGTGACCCTGCGCGGCGCCGCGATGTATGAATTCCTCGACCGCCTGGTTACGGTTGCCCTGCCCCGCGTGCGTGACTTCCGCGGCGTGTCGGGTCGTGCCTTCGACGGCCGCGGCAACTACAACATCGGCGTGAAAGAGCAGATCATCTTCCCCGAAATCGAGTACGACAAGATTGACGCGTTGCGTGGCATGAACATCAGCATCACGACGACTGCGAAGACCGACGACGAAGCGAAGTCGCTTCTCGCCGCATTTAAATTTCCGTTCAGAAACTGAGGTTGCCATGGCAAAACTGGCACTGATTAACCGTGAACAAAAGCGTGCAGACCTGGTGAAGAAATTCGCCGGCAAGCGCGCCGAGTTGAAGGCTATCATCGACGACCAATCGAAGTCGGAAGAAGAGCGTTACGAAGCGCGCTTGAAGTTGCAAGCGCTGCCGCGTAACTCGGCTCCGACCCGTCAGCGTAACCGCTGCACGTTGACCGGCCGTCCCCGTGGCACTTTCCGCAAGTTCGGTCTGGGCCGTATCAAGCTCCGTGAAATCGCCATGCGTGGTGAAATCCCGGGTATGACCAAAGCCAGCTGGTAATAGGAGAATATGCAATGAGTATGAGCGATCCTATCGCCGATATGCTGACCCGCATTCGCAACGCCCAAGGTGTGCAAAAGACCACGGTGTTGATGCCGTCGTCGAAGGTCAAAGTGGCGATTGCCCACGTCCTCAAGGACGAAGGCTACATCGAAGACTTCGCCGTGACCGAAGCAGCAGGCAAGGCAGAATTGAAAATCGGTTTGAAGTATTACGCCGGCCGTCCCGTCATCGAGCGCTTGGAGCGCGTGTCCCGTCCCGGACTGCGCATCTACAAGGGCAAGGACGAGATCCCCAGCGTGATGAATGGTTTGGGCGTGGCGATTGTTTCCACCCCCAAGGGTGTGATGACTGACCGCAAGGCGCGCGCAACAGGCGTGGGCGGCGAAGTCATTTGCTACGTCGCTTAAGGAGTGCAAGATGTCTCGTGTAGGTAAAATGCCGATTGCACTGCCGAAGGGCGCGGAAGCGACCATCTCCGCAGCGCAGATCACCGTCAAGGGCCCGTTGGGCACGTTGACCCTGCCGTTGAACGGCCTGGTCAAGGTTGCCAACAACGACGGCACCCTGAAGTTCGAAGTGGCCAACGACAGCCGCGAAGCCAATGCCATGTCCGGCACGGTGCGCGCACTGGTCAACAACATGGTCAACGGCGTCACCAAGGGCTTCGAAAAGAAGCTGTCGCTGGTTGGCGTGGGTTTCAAGGCGCAAGCGCAAGGCGACAAGCTGAACCTGTCGCTGGGCTTCTCGCACCCGGTTGTCCACCAGATGCCTGCGGGCGTCAAGTGCGAAACCCCGACCGCGACGGAAATCCTGATCAAGGGTATCGACCGTCAGCAGGTTGGCCAGGTCGCCGCCGAAGTACGTGCCTACCGCTCCCCTGAGCCTTATAAGGGCAAGGGCGTCCGCTATGTGGACGAAGTGGTGGTCCTCAAAGAAACCAAGAAGAAGTAATAGGGGTTGACGATGGACAAGAAACAATCGCGTCTGCGCCGTGCACGTCAAACCCGTGCCAAGATCGCAGAGCTCAAGGTAAATCGCCTCGCCGTGCACCGTACCAACCTGCACATCTATGCGGCCATCATCGGCCCGGATGCCAAGGTGTTGGCTTCGGCCTCGACGCTGGAAGCCGAAGTGCGCAAGGAATTGGCCGGTCAATCGGGCAAGGGCGGCAACACTGCTGCTGCAGCCATAGTCGGCAAGCGTGTGGCAGAGAAGGCATTGAAAGCAGGAATCGCCGAAGTTGCGTTCGATCGCTCCGGTTTCCGTTATCACGGTCGCGTGAAGGCTGTTGCAGAAGCCGCACGTGAAGCCGGCCTGAAGATCTAAGGAAAAGCGTCATGGCAAAAATGCAATCGAAGATGCAAAGCGAAAAGCCGGATGACGGCATGCGCGAAAAGATGATCGCGGTCAACCGCGTGACCAAAGTGGTCAAGGGCGGCCGTATCATGGGTTTCGCCGCTCTGGCCGTGGTCGGCGACGGTGATGGCCGCATCGGCATGGGCAAGGGCAAGTCGAAGGAAGTGCCGGTTGCTGTGCAAAAGGCAATGGAAGAAGCGCGCCGCAAGATGATCAAGGTGACCTTGAAGAACGGCACGCTGCAGCATACCGTGGCCGGCAAGCACGGCGCCTCGTCGGTGATGATTTCGCCGGCGAAGGACGGTACCGGCGTCATCGCCGGCGGCCCGATGCGCGCCATTTTCGAAGTGATGGGTGTAACCAACGTGGTGGCCAAGTCGATCGGTTCGACCAACCCCTACAACATGGTTCGCGCCACGCTGGACGGCTTGTCCAAGATGAACACTCCGTCCGAAATTGCTGCCAAGCGCGGCAAGTCGATCGAAGAAATCCTCGGCTAAGGTGAAGCAGATGGCAAACACAATCAAAGTCAAGTTGGTCAAGGGCCTGATCGGTACGCGCGAATCGCATCGCGCCACCGTGCGCGGCCTGGGCCTGCGCGGCATCAATTCGGTTCGCGAATTGGAAGACACGCCGGCAGTGCGCGGCATGATCAACAAGGTGTCGTATCTCGTGAAAGTGGTGTCGTAAGGCCTCGGCCTGCGAACGGAGCAAATCATGGAATTGAATACTATCCAGCCAGCTGATGGCGCCAAGCATTACAAGCGCCGCGTCGGCCGCGGCATCGGATCGGGCCTGGGCAAGACTGCCGGCCGCGGTCACAAGGGTCAGAAGTCGCGTTCGGGCGGTTTCCACAAGGTTGGTTTCGAAGGCGGTCAAATGCCTTTGCAACGCCGTTTGCCCAAGCGCGGTTTCAAGTCGCTGGCAACGCCTTACAAGGCTGAAGTGCGCCTGTCCGACCTGCAAGCCCTGCCGGTCGACGAAATCGACGTGCTGGCACTGAAGCAAGCCGGCCTGGTCGGCGAACTGGCTCGCGTTGTGCGCGTGATCCTGTCCGGCGAAATCAGCAAGAAGGTAACGTTGAAGGGTCTGATCGCAACCAAGGGTGCGAAGGCTGCCATCGAGGCTGCCGGCGGCACGGTTGCTTGAGCGGCGCTGTTTGAACATATCTGGTAAATGACCGGGGCGGATATTGGCAACGAATCCTAAATTAGCGAAGAGCGCAGCCAGCGGCTTCCCCTGGAGTCGCCTGTGGTTCTTGTTGGGTGCCCTGGTGGTGTACCGTATCGGTGCGCACATCCCGGTGCCCGGCATCGACCCGGCGCAGCTGGCGCAGTTCTTCGCGCGCAACAAGAACGGCTTCCTGGGCATGTTCAACATGTTTTCGGGCGGCGCCTTGTCGCGCTTCACGGTGTTTGCGATCGGGATCATGCCGTATATCTCGACCTCGATCGTGGTGCAGTTGTTGTCGATCGTCGTGCCCTCGCTCGAAGCCCTGAAGAAGGAAGGCGAGAGCGGCCGGCGCAAGATTACGCAATACACGCGTTATGGCACGTTGTTGTTGGCAATCGGATACGGTGTGGTGTTCGCCGTGGGCCTGGAGCATCAGCCCGGCCTGGTGATCAACCCGGGATTGGTATTCCGCTTCACCACGACCGTGAGCCTGGCGACGGGTACGATGTTCCTGATGTGGCTGGGTGAGCAGATCACCGAGCGCGGTTTGGGCAATGGTATTTCGATCATCATTTTCGGCGGTATTGCGGCAGGCTTGCCCGGTTCGTTGAAGAGCGTGCTCGATCTGGCGAACGACAGCCAATTCGGCTGGTTGGGCGCGATCCTGATCTGCCTGATCGTGGCCGGCGTGACGTATTTCGTCGTGTTCGTCGAACGCGGCCAGCGCAAGATTCTGGTGAATTATGCCAAGCGCCAGGTGGGTAACAAGATTTACGGTGCGCAGACCAACCATCTGCCGCTGAAGCTGAACATGTCGGGTGTGATCCCGCCGATTTTCGCCTCGACCATCGTGCTGTTTCCGCAGACGATTGCCGGTTGGGCCTCAAGCGGCGATGAATCGAATATTTTCATTCGTTTCATGAAGGATCTGGCGCAGTCGTTGTCGCCCGGTCAGCCGATGCATGCGTTGTTTTATGCGATTGCGATCATTTTCTTCTGCTTTTTCTACACCGCGTTGGTGTTCAACAGCAAGGAAACGGCCGACAATCTGAAGAAGAGCGGTGCCTTTGTTCCAGGTATCCGTCCGGGTGAGCAAACCGCGCGTTATATCGACAAGATCTTGATGCGCCTGACCCTGGCCGGTGCCTTGTATGTGACTTTGGTGTGCCTGTTGCCTGAATTCATGCAGTCGCAATGGCACGTGTCGTTCTACTTCGGTGGGACGTCATTGATGATTATCGTGGTGGTGACCATGGACTTTATGGCCCAAGTTCAGAATTACATTGTGTCGCAGCAATACGAATCGCTGTTGCGCAAGTCGAACTTCAAGGGCGGGTTGTCCTCGCGTTGATCACCCGGGAGACCGATTAATCGCATGGCAAAAGACGACGTTATCCAGATGCAAGGCGAGATTCTTGAGAATCTGCCGAATGCAACGTTTAGAGTGAAGTTGGAAAATGGACATGTAGTGCTTGGTCATATTTCCGGCAAGATGCGGATGAACTATATCCGTATCCTCCCCGGCGATAAGGTGACGGTGGAATTGACGCCTTATGATCTGAGTCGTGCACGTATCGTATTCCGGACCAAGTAGACGCAACAGTAAATTGAAAGAAAGAGGGCAAACATGAAAGTGCTCGCATCAGTGAAGCGGATCTGCCGCAACTGCAAAATCATCAAGCGCAAGGGCGTTGTTCGTGTGATCTGCACCGAACCGCGTCATAAGCAGCGCCAAGGTTAACTTAACGTTATTGATCGAGGAATAACGAATGGCACGTATCGCAGGGGTGAATATCCCCAACCATCAGCACACTGTTATCGGCCTGACCGCCATTTATGGCATCGGTCGTCCGCGCTCCGAAGAGATCTGCGCCAAGACCGGTGTTTCGACCACGAAGAAGGTCAAGGATCTTGACGACAGCGAATTGGAAAAGCTGCGCGATGAGATCGGCAAGTTCGTCGTCGAAGGCGATTTGCGTCGTGAACTCTCGATGAACATCAAGCGTTTGATGGACCTCGGTTGCTACCGCGGCATGCGTCATCGCAAGGGTTTGCCGGTTCGCGGCCAGCGTACGCGCACCAATGCTCGCACTCGCAAGGGTCCGCGCAAGGCCGCTCAATCGTTGAAGAAATAATCGACTGCTGGCTTACCAGTAGTTCGATTGCTAGGGATTCAAGGAAACCATCATGGCAAAAGCACCAAATAACGCCGCCGCAGCACGCGTGCGCAAGAAAGTCAAAAAGAACGTTGCTGAAGGCATCGCGCACATCCACGCGTCCTTCAACAACACGATCATCACGATCACCGATCGCCAGGGCAACGCCCTGTCGTGGGCAACGTCGGGTGGCGCAGGCTTCAAGGGCTCGCGCAAATCGACGCCGTTCGCAGCCCAGGTCGCAGCGGAAGCGGCCGGCAAGGTCGCGATCGAATGCGGCGTGAAGAATCTGGAAGTGCGCATCAAGGGCCCGGGCCCGGGTCGTGAATCGGCTGTCCGTGCGTTGAACAGCCTCGGCATCAAGATCACCCAGATCCAGGACGTGACGCCGGTTCCGCACAACGGCTGCCGCCCGCCGAAGCGCCGCCGCATCTAAGAATCGCGCTCTGCTATCATTCGCGATTCTTTTTTGCAGCAAGCACGCTTTTTTGTAGCAAAAATGCAGTAGAAATCGCCCGCCAGAAATTTGGCGGGTTTTGTTCTTAAGACCACCGTCCGATAGCAGGTATATCGGACTAGCGCCTGAGCCGCTTGGCATCTGTTTTTGCAGTTTGCCGGAGGTGCGGGGCGTCATTCAGATTAAAGGAAATTCTCGTGGCACGTTATATTGGACCGAAGGCAAAACTCTCCCGCCGTGAAGGCACCGACCTGTTCCTGAAGAGCGCACGCCGCTCGCTCGATTCCAAGTGCAAGCTGGATTCGAAGCCGGGTCAACATGGCCGCACCTCCGGCGCACGCACCTCCGACTACGGCAACCAACTGCGCGAAAAGCAGAAGGTCAAGCGTATGTACGGCATTCTTGAGCGCCAGTTCCGTCGTTACTTTGCCGAAGCGGATCGCCGCAAGGGCAATACCGGCGAAAACCTGTTGAAGCTGCTCGAATCCCGTCTCGACAACGTCGTCTATCGCATGGGCTTCGGCTCGACCCGCGCTGAAGGCCGCCAACTGGTCAGCCACAAGGCGTTCACGGTCAACGGCAATGTCGTCAACATCGCTTCTTACCAGGTCAAGGCCGGTGACATCGTCGCCGTGCGCGAAAAGGCCAAGAAGCAGGTCCGTATCGTCGAAGCGCTGTCGCTGGCCGAACAAATCGGCATGCCGAGCTGGGTCGCCGTTGATGCCAAGAAGATGGAAGGCACCTTCAAGACCATGCCGGACCGCACCGAGATCGCCAACGACGTCAACGAATCGCTGATCGTCGAACTCTATTCGCGTTAATTCTGAGGGGCCCCTTGTCGGGGCGCCTCCAGGTAGTTGGTAGTTGAAATAAGGGCCCATCCTCGCCGGATGGGCATTTCACATGTCGGAGCGCCTCTCCGAAACGAGAGCAACACTCATCAGCCTTATCGGTGTAACGAGCCGAGGGTATTGAACTAAGGACATTTTCCATGCAAAGCAGCTTGTTGAAACCCCGTATTATCGAAGTCGAAGCACTCGGTGCCGGTCACGCCAAAGTCGTGATGGAGCCGTTTGAGCGTGGCTATGGCCACACGCTGGGCAACGCCCTGCGCCGCGTCTTGCTGTCGTCCATGGTTGGCTATGCGCCGACCGAAGTCACGATCGCCGGCGTGGTCCACGAGTATTCCTCGCTCGACGGCGTGCAGGAAGACGTGGTCGACCTGTTGCTGAACCTGAAGGGCATCGTGTTCAAGCTGCATAACCGCGACGAAGTCACGCTGACCCTGAAGAAGGAAGGCGAAGGCGCCGTGATGGCGTCCGACATCGATCTGCCGCACGACGTCGAACTGATCAACCCCGACCATGTGATCGCCCACCTGACCGGCGGCGGCAAGCTCGACATGACGATCAAGGTCGAAAAGGGCCGCGGCTATGTGCCGGGCAACGTGCGCCGCCTGTCGGAAGACACCAACAAGACCATCGGCCGCATCATCCTCGACGCCTCGTTCTCGCCGGTGCGCCGCGTGTCCTACGCCGTCGAATCGGCCCGCGTGGAACAGCGTACCGACCTCGACAAGCTGGTCATCAACATCGAAACCAACGGCGTGATTTCGCCCGAAGAAGCGATCCGTCAATCGGCGCGCGTGCTGGTCGATCAATTGAATGTGTTCGCCGCACTGGAAGGCACGGAAGCCACCGCCGAAGCGCCGTCGCGCGCCCCGTCGGTCGATCCGATCCTGCTGCGCCCGGTCGACGATCTGGAACTGACCGTCCGTTCGGCCAATTGCCTCAAGGCCGAAAACATCTACTACATCGGCGACCTGATCCAGCGTACCGAAAACGAATTGCTCAAGACTCCGAACCTGGGCCGCAAGTCCTTGAACGAAATCAAGGAAGTGCTGGCGTCGCGTGGTTTGACGCTGGGCATGAAGCTGGAAAACTGGCCGCCCGCCGGCCTGGAAAAGTAATCTGTTGTACCCGCCGCGAGGTTGATGCTTCGCGGCGATTATTTTTAACTGATTTGTACCGGCCCGCGATGGCAACATCGATAGAAGAGCTGGATTGAAACTCAAAACCGAAAGGAAATATCATGCGTCACCGTCACGGCCTCCGTAAGCTTAACCGTACCTCTTCCCACCGTCTCGCGATGCTGCGCAACATGACCGTTTCGCTGCTGCGTCACGAAGCCATCAAGACCACCTTGCCGAAGGCCAAGGAATTGCGCCGCGTCGTCGAACCCATCCTGACCCTGGGCAAGACCGACACGCTGGCCAACAAGCGCCTGGCCTTCTCGCGCTTGCGCGACCGCGAAATCGTCCTGAAGCTGTTCGCCGAACTCGGCCCGCGTTACGCTGCCCGTAACGGCGGCTATCTGCGTATCCTGAAGATGGGCTTCCGCGTCGGCGACAACGCCCCGATGGCATTCGTCGAACTGGTCGACCGTCCGGAAATCACCGAAGCGGTTGAAGTTGCCGAATAAGTAAGATGTCGGCAGCAAACAGATGAACAAAGCCAGGCAATGCCTGGCTTTTGTCTTTTACCGCACCTCTCTAAGCCTGCTGCTTCATTTGAAGGAAAGCCATGGACGACGTGGTAGTTGTGATGACCAATGTGCCGAACCTGACGGTGGCAAAAACCGTGGCGCGCTACCTGGTCGGCCAGAGAATGGCGGCCTGCGTGAACATTCAACCTGGTGTAAAGTCCTACTACCATTGGGAAGGTGTGATCAGGCAAGCCAATGAGGTGACGCTGATGGTGAAAACCACACGCGAACGCTTTTCCGAGGTGGAAAGCGCGATCAAGGCGCTCTCTCCCTACGAACTGCCGGAGATCGTGGCCCTGCCGGTGACGCAGGGCTTGCCCGCCTACCTGGAGTGGGTCCGCGCAGAGACCCGCAGAGATCCCGAATAATCTGAAGGAGTACTATGTTGATGTCGTATTTGCAGCGCCGCAATTGGTCTGCCTCGTTGCGCTGGTTGGCGCTGCCTGTTCTGTTGCTGATGCTCGCCGTATCCATGCCGCGCGCGCACGCGGACGACGATTTCCTTGAGCCGGAGCAGGCATTCAAGTTCTCGGCCAGGATGGTCGATGCCAAGACCGCCGAAGTGAGCTATGCCATCGCCGATGGCTATTACATGTACCGCGAGCACTTCAAGTTCCGCGTCGAAGGCGCCAAGCTCGGCGCGCCGGTCTACCCCAAGGGGGTGATTCATTTCGACGATACTTTCCAGAAGAACGTCGAAACCTATCATCATTCGGTCACGGTCAAGCTGCCGGTCGACGCCAAGGGGCCGTTCACGCTGATCGCCGTGGGCCAGGGTTGCGCCGAGAAAGGCTTGTGCTACCCGCCGCAGGAAGCGCGCGTGACGCTGACGCCGCCGGCAGGCGGCGCGTCCAAGGCGACTTCTGACGTGCAAAGTCCGCCTTCGCAAAACGGCGGCGGCGGTACGCCGCAGACTGCAGATGCCGCCGTGCCGACGCCGCCTGCGGTTGCAACTGCGGCAGCACCAGCAACTGCCGCAGCGCCAGCAACTGCCGCTTCGACCGACGCGTCTGTCCCCGGTGCATCGAGCTCGGCTGATGCTGCGCCGGTCGCCGCCGCACCGGCCGCAGCATCGACAGCTACGGTGCAAGCCGACGCTGCGCCAGCAGATAGCGCCGACGAGAGCGGTGCCTTTGCCAGGGCCTTGAAAGGGCGCAACTTTCTGATCATCCTGCCGCTGTTTTTCATCGCCGGCCTGGGCTTGTCGCTGACGCCCTGCGTGCTGCCCATGGTGCCCATCCTGTCCTCGATCATTGTCGGCGAAGGCGAGAACGTGACGCGCTCGCGCGGCTTCATCCTCTCGCTGGTCTATTCGCTGGGCATGGCAATCTTCTACACCGCCATCGGCGTGACGGCCGGGATGCTGGGCGAAGGCTTGACCGCGAGCTTCCAGAATCCCGCCGTGCTGATCGGCTTCGGCCTCGTGATCGCCGTGCTGTCGCTGTCGATGTTCGACGTGTTCCAGTTGCAGATGCCGGCCTTCATCCAGGAGAAGATGGTCGCGGCATCGGGCAAGCAAAGCGCCGGCAAACTGGCTGGTGTGTTCGTCATGGGCGCCTTGTCGGGCTTGATTGTCGGCCCTTGCGTGGCGGCCCCCCTGATCGGCGCCCTGGCCGTCATCAGCCAGACGCATGATGCCGTGCTTGGCGGCACGGCGCTTTTCACCTTGGCCGTCGGCATGAGCATGCCCTTGATCCTGGTCGGCCTCTCGGCAGGGTGGCTGCTGCCGCGCGTCGGCGTGTGGATGGAGGCGATCAAGTATTTCTTCGGCGTCGTGTTGCTCGGCGTGGCCTTGTGGCTGGTGTCGCCGGTGCTTTCTCCGCGTGTGCAGATGGCGGGCTGGACCCTGCTTGGCCTCGGCTATGGCTTGTATCTGCTGTTTTCCAAGCGCTGGGGCGCGGTGGCCAAGACCACCGGCCTGGCGTTCGCATTGTTCGGCGCGGCGGAATTGACCGGCGCCGCGACCAATGCGCCCGACGTATTCGAGCCGTTGGCTGTGGTGACCGGCAAGGCTGTAGCCAAGACCAATTTCGTGCGCGTGAAATCGATCGCCGAGCTCGACGCCATCCTTGCGAAAGAACCGCACAAGACCGCCATGCTCGACTTCTATGCCGACTGGTGCGTCTCGTGCAAGGAAATGGAAAAGCTGACCTTCACCGATCCGCAAGTGAAGCAAAAGCTGGCCGACATGATCTTGCTGCAAGCCGACGTCACCGCCAACAACGACGACGACAAAGCCTTGTTGAAGCGCTTCAACCTGTTCGGCCCGCCCGGCATCATCTTCTTCGACAAGAGCGGTCATGAAATCAATGGCGGTCGTGTGGTCGGTTATCAAAAGCCGGAGAAGTTTGCCTCGTCGCTCGATCAAGCGTTGCATCATCCCGCGTAAAGCGATTGGGGCGGCAACTGCAATTGCCGCCCCCGCATTTCTTCATAGCATCACGTAATTTGCATAGTTGATAAAAATCCTTGAGTCACGGCCTTGGCGGGGCTATATTCAGAGTCTCCCCCGCAGTGCCGCTTTGGCAATGCCCCCAACAATAGCGAGACAAGGAGTTGACCATGACGATACGCCTGGGTGATATTGCACCCGATTTCGAACAAGATTCTTCGATCGGCAAGATCAAGTTCCACGAGTGGGCCGGCGACTCCTGGGTGGTGCTGTTTTCCCATCCGGCCGACTTCACGCCGGTCTGCACCACCGAACTCGGTTTGACCGCCAAGCTCAAGCCCGACTTCGACAAGCGCAACGTCAAGGCCATCGCCCTGTCGGTCGACCCGGCCGAAAAGCACGTGCAATGGATCAGCGACATCGAAGACACGCAGCATACCGTCGTTGGCTTCCCCATCGTGGCCGACCATGACCGCAAGGTGGCGGGCCTGTACGACATGATCCACCCCAACCAATCGGAAACGGCGACGGTGCGTTCGCTGTTCGTGATCGACCCGAAGAAAAAAGTGCGCCTGACCATCACCTACCCGATGAGCACCGGTCGCAACTTCGACGAAGTGCTGCGCGTGATCGATGCGCTGCAACTGACCGACAGCTACACCGTGGCCACGCCGGGCAACTGGCGCGATGGCGACGACGTGATCATTCCGCTATCGATCCAGGATGAAGCGGTGATCAAGCAGAAGTATCCGAAGGGTTTCACGGCGGCGCGTCCTTACCTGCGCGTCACGCCGCAACCCAACAAATAAGCGAGCGAGCAAGAAAGCCAAAGGGCGCCGATGGCGCCCTTTTTCATGAGAGGGGCAAAGCCTACGCCGGGCAATCAGCGACATAGATATTCGCTTCAGCCGCCGAGCGTGCAGCGTCCAACCGCATACCAAGCTTGGTGGCAACGCTGATCGAGCCGGCGTTGCCCGGCAAAATGTGTGCGACGATGCGCTTGGCCCCAAGCACATCGAAACCGAAAGACAGCGCCGCGTGCGCGCCTTCCGTGGCATAGCCCTTGCCCCAGCTTTCGCGACCCAGCACCCAACCGATCTCTACATCCGGATTGTCGCCGGGTCGCATCAAGCCGAGCCGGCCTATGATGGCGCCGCCGTCGCGCAATTGCACCGACCAGCCGCCGAATCCACGCATCGCCCAATGCCCGATCTGCCGCGCCATCATGTCCCAGACCTTGTTCGCATCCATCGGTTCGGCAATATGTGCCATCACCTCGGCATCGCCGTAGGCGGCAAGATAGGCTGCGAGATGCGAAGGATCCGGAGGGACGAGCGCCAAGCGTTCGGTGGTCAGTGTGGGGATGTGTAATTGCACGATGAGATGGGTCCTGGTGCGGCTCTGGATTGGCGTGACGCCATGACACATTGGCGCCGCATTTTTATGAAACGCTTCCCGCAGCTATTGGCCATTGCCGGGTACGCGATTGTCCGATACCGGACAAAATGCTAGAGTGCCAATCATACACAACTTGTTGCGAATGTCGGCTTCGCGGCATCTTTGTTATGGGCCGAGATTGGCCATTGGCCGCAATGCGTGTGTCGTCCATCGCCTCGCCGTTGACGATGTCCATTTTCATCCGATTCGCCGTCGATTATGCGGCTTGTGTTCTCGCTAGAGGCAGGTAGCGCCACTCCCAGACTAGCGATATGACGCAGGTTGCGGCAATGGACGTCTGCACGGCAGGGCCGATGGGCGTATCGAACCAGCTTCCCATCTGTGCCGCGGCAACGCCTGTGACGACGAGGCGCAGCGCTTCGGCGAAACGATAGGTTTCCCGCCCTTCCATCAGTCCACCCACGGTCCACAACGAGGCGAGCAGCCAGAACGCATACCAGCCGCCGGTAGCGAATGGCAGCGTGGGGCCGACGGCCAGGAAGTGCGTCGTCACCAGCAGTACGATGACGAAATGCAGCACGCAATAAATCAGCGTGGATTTCGAAACCACGGGGTTGAACAGCGGCCGCGCGATGTCGAAATCCGGCTTGGGAAATCGCTCGGCCACGTCAGCCGGGCGCCAGCCTGGGCGGGCGAACCAGACGCGCAGTTTGTCGATCCAGTTGCGCGCATGCCAGGCGTCGAGCCACAGCGCGTGATACACCTCAAGATTGGCCCACACCGGGTTCCAGCTGCGCAAGGGGCTGCGCGTGCCGTAGACCACCGGGTCGGCGTCGTCTTCTTCGACGAAGGTGCCGAACAGGCGGTCCCACAGGATCAGGATGCCGCCGTAATTCCGGTCAAGATAGCGGTCATTGACGCCGTGGTGCGCGCGATGATTCGATGGCGATACGAATACGCGGTCGAACCAGCCGAGCTTGCCGATCTGCTGCGTGTGAACCCAGAACTGATAGAGCAGATCGATCAGCGCGACGGCGACGAAGACCGACACCGGCACGCCGGCGATGGCCAGCGGCAGATAGAATAGCCAGCCGAGCAGTGCGCCGCTTCCGGTCTGGCGCAGCGCGGTCGAGAGGTTGTATGCCTCGCTTTGGTGATGCACCACGTGCGCGGCCCACAGGATGTTGACTTCGTGTCCCATGCGGTGCAGCCAGTAATAGCAGAAGTCGTAGCCGAGCAGCGCGGCCAGCCACACCGCCGGATTGTCCGCCGGCAGCGCGAACAGAGTCGCATGTTGCACCGTCAGTGCATACAGGCCGACCTGCAGCAGCTTGGCGAATACGCCGATCACCTGGCTGATGATGCCTAGACCTATGCTATTGACCGCATCGTTCATGCGGTAGGTGTTGCGTCCGCGCAGGCCGCCCGCCAGCCACTCGATGAAGATCAGCAGGAAGAAGATCGGGGTCGCGAGTGTGATGACGGTTTCCTGCATGTTCAGACTCTTAGCTTCAGGTGTTCGCTACAAGCCGACTTGGCAATCAGCCAGGTGGCGGCATAGTAGGTGACGAGGATGCAGGCTTGCGCGGCGATCAGGTGACGATGGAACTTGTCGTAGGCGATCAGCGTATCGGAGAGCAGGAACAGGATGCCGCCGAAGGCGGCAAAGCCGGCGCCGGCTGTCTTCTTCGTGAGGAAGCGCGACACGGCTTGCGACGTCATCATGATCAAGAAGCCGACGTAGATCACGATCGGCGCTTGCAGCCCGGCCGGGATGCCGGGCCAGAGAATGACCAGGTTGACCGCGCCGACGATGATGAAGCCCAGCAGCGCCACGGGCTTGCCGAACCAGCGCGTATCGCTGGTGAAGGCCCAGAGGTAGCACAGGTGGGCCAACAGGAAGCTGGCCAGGCCGAGCATGAAGCTGCTGGGCAATACCGTTACAGGTAGCATCAGGAAGGCATCGCCGCAGGCCGAGAACGCGAGGCCGGCCATGACGGCGCGGCGAAAGCGCGCGTTGGGTTCATTGCCGGCAAGCGCCACGAATGCCAGCATCAAGAGCGTGGCAGCCGGCTTGCAGAGGTAGTGTACCCAGAGGTAGTTATCGAGGTCGAGCGACGAGGCGGTCGCTGCGACGGCACAGGCGAAGATCGCCGTGCCTAATACGGTGGAGGTGAGGCGGTTCATCGACTGCATCAGCTTATCAGGCCATGTGCTTCAACAGCCGCGCCACGTCGCGCGCGAAATAGGTCAGCACGCCGTCGGCGCCGGCGCGCTTGAAGGCGAGCATGGTTTCCATCATGGTCTTGTCGTGGTCGAGCCAGCCGTTTTGCGCGGCCGCCTTGATCATCGAGTATTCGCCCGACACCTGGTAGGCGAAGGTCGGCATCTTGAACTCGTCCTTGACACGGCGCACGATGTCGAGATACGGCATGCCGGGCTTGACCATCACCATGTCGGCGCCTTCGGCGATGTCGAGCGCGACTTCGCGCAAGGCTTCGTTGCTGTTGGCCGGGTCCATCTGGTAGGTGCTCTTGTTACCCTTGCCGAGCATGGCGGAGGAACCCACCGCGTCACGGAACGGGCCGTAGAAGGCCGAGGCATATTTGGCCGAGTAGGCCATGATGCGCGTGTAGATATGGTGATGATGTTCGAGCGCATGGCGAATCGCGCCGATGCGGCCATCCATCATGTCCGACGGCGCCACCACGTCGACGCCGGCTTCGGCTTGCACCAGCGCCTGCTTGATCAGGATCTCGGTGGTTTCGTCGTTCAAGACGTAGCCCGAGGCGTCGAGCACGCCGTCCTGGCCGTGGCTGGTGTAGGGGTCGAGCGCCACGTCGGTCAGGATGCCGAGCTCGGGGAAGCGCTGCTTCAATTCGCGTACTGCGCGCGGCACCAGGCCTTTGGGATTGGTCGCTTCGATGCCGTCGGGCGTCTTCAAGGCCGGATTGATAACGGGAAACAAAGCCATGACGGGGATGCCGAGTGCCACACAGTCTTCGGCGACCGGCAGCAACTGGTCGATCGACAGGCGCTCGACGTCGGGCATGGACGACACTTTTTCGCGCTGGTTTTTGCCGTCGAGCAGGAACACCGGATAGATCAGGTCGGCCGGCGTGACGGCGTTTTCGCGCATCATCGCGCGTGAGAACGCATCCTTGCGCATGCGGCGCATGCGGATGGCCGGGAAATGGGCCGGGGAATGAGATGTTTTTTGTCCGCTTGACATGGCTAATCCTAGTAAATCTTGTAAATACGAGTATTAAAAACTGAAATACCGCTGATTTTTGCGAATTTTTTATCCGGCGTTGAAACTTTTTTTTGGAACTTCGCTCTTACATGCAGGTGAGCTTTCACCTCCCGCTTCTCCTCCCTGAGCGGGGCCGTATCGGCATACCAACGATAAGGCGTTAGTACCCTGGAGATTTTCCCCTTTCTCCAGGGTCTTTTTTTTCCTGGGTACCTTCCAAAGCTGCGATAAGTGCCCAATCTTGGGCCTGTGGTGCTCGTCGTACCCAACGTACGACTGCGCTCCTCGACCCAACCTTGGGCGCTTCTCGCAACTTTTGAAGGCACCCAGTCGTGCGTCTCATTACTCGGCTTCGCCGTCGTGTTCTTTACTCGCCTTCGGCTTCGTTTTCCGGCTTGCCTTCGGCTTCGCTCTCGATCGTTTCGTTTAGGCCTACCAGGGATTCGATTTTATCCGTTGCTTCGTCTATGCCGGTTCGCTTCAGTGCCGAGAACAATTGCACGGTGAAATCGAAGGGGTTGCCGGCTTCGTCTACGTAGCTGCTTAGGACCGTCTTTGCTTGTCTCAGCGCGTTGGTGCTGTCGTTGCGGTTGAGCTTGTCGGCTTTGGTCAGCAGGCAGTGGATGGGTTTGCCGCTGGGGGCGAACCATTCCAGCATCTGTATATCCAGGTCGGTGAAGGGGCGTCTTGAGTCCATGATCAGGACCAGGGCGGCTAGTTGTTCTCTTCGCTGGACGTAATCGCCCAGCAGGTTTTGCCAATGGTGCTTGGCGTCGCCCGAGACTTCGGCGTAGCCGTAGCCGGGCAGGTCGACCAGGAGAGCGCGGATTTCTTCTACCTTGGTTTCATCCTTGCGATGCTGGGCGACGTGGGCGCCGCCTATCGAGAAATAATTGATGTGCTGGGTGCGGCCCGGGGTTTTGGACGCGAAGGCCAGTTTCTTTTGGTTGCACAGGATGTTGATCGCAGTCGATTTGCCGGCGTTGGAGCGGCCGGCGAAGGCGATTTCGGGGACTTGCGTGTGCGGGAGGTCACGCAGGTGATTGACTGTCGTGAAGAAGCGGGCTTGCCAAAGTTGGGACATATAAGGGAGAGGTTGCCTTCAGGCAGCAGAAATTGCCCTGAAGCGCATAAAAATGCTTAAAAGCTATTGTACAATAAGGGATTGTGTCTCGTGAGTCGACACGGGGTGTGGCCTGCCTATTTCTTTCGGTGGTGCTGCAGAAAATCAGGCCAGGTCGGATCGTATTGGCAGGGCAGTATGGGTGCAGGATTCCAATTTACTCAGGGTGTGTGAATGAACCGTGCGTTTCTAACTACTATGATGAAGTCCGTGTTTGCTGCGTTCGTGGCCGCTGCTGCATTTTCCGCTTCCGCCGCCGATGCGCCCGCAAGTGCTCCCGCCCCGGCTGCGGCGGCGCCTGCTGCCCCCGCAGCCCCTGCCGCGCCGGATGCCGGCAAGGGCGCCGCGCTGTTTGCTACGGGCGATAATGCGCGCGGGATTACGGCTTGCAGTTCCTGCCACGGCCCTGACGGCAATACGGTGATGCAGGCGACGCCCAAGCTCGCTTCCCAGCACGCTGCCTACATTGTCAAGCAACTGACGGAATTCAAGTCGGGCGCGCGCGTCAATGCCACGATGACGGTCATGGCCAAGAGCCTGACCGATGACGACATCCGCAACATCGCCGCCTATGTCAGCACCCAGCCGCTGAAGCCTGCCGCGGCCAAGAACAAGGATACGGTCGAACTCGGCAAGAAGATTTTCCGCGCCGGCATCAAGGACAAGAACGTGCCGGCCTGCAATGGCTGCCATGGCCCGGCCGGCGCCGGCATCCCGGCCCAGTTCGCCCGCATCGGCGGCCAGAACGAAGACTATATCGAAGCGCAACTCAATGGCTTCTCCGCCGGCACGCGCAGCAACAACCCCATCATGGCCACGATTGCCGGTCGCATGTCGCCCAACGAGATCAAGGCGGTGTCCGATTACGTTGCGGGGCTGCGTTGATTTAAGCGCAAGTTGAAACGAAAAGGCGGCTTCGGCCGCCTTTTTTATTTACAAATGCTTGCAATTTTGCGTGGATGAAACGGCGCAGGGGAATCGTATACAGTGTGTAAGGAGTGCGCCGATAACGCGACGAACCTGTGTACCAATAACCTGCCGGAGCCTGTATGCCGATTTTCCGCCGTCCCAATGGCATCGATTTGCCTTATGCGTCCGAGATCACGCCGCGCGCGGTGTTCGAGTCGCGCCGCCGTTTCATCAAGCAGATGGCGCTCGGTTCGATTGCCGGTTCTTCGCTGTTGACGCTCGACGCTGCCGCGCAGACGGCCGGCCTGCAAAAGCTGCCGGGCAAGCCGAACCCTGCCTACATCGCCGCCGACCAGCCGACCAGCTACCACGATGTGACGAATTACAATAATTTCTACGAATTCGGCACCGACAAGTCCGACCCGGCGCAATATGCGGGCACGCTGCAGACCCATCCGTGGAAGATTTCGATCGAGGGCGAGGTGAAGAAGCCGCTGGTGCTCGATCTTGACGATTTGATGAAACTGGCGCCGCTGGAAGACCGCGTGTATCGCCATCGCTGTGTCGAAGGCTGGTCGATGGTGATTCCCTGGACCGGGTATTCGTTGTCGAATCTGTTGAAAAAGGTCGAGCCGACCGGCAATGCCAAATATATCGAATTCACCTCGCTGGCCGACAAGAAGCAGATGCCCGGCGTGCGCAACCCTGTGTTGGAGTGGCCCTATGTCGAGGGTTTGCGCCTTGACGAGGCGAACCATCCCTTGGCGATGCTGGTGCTGGGCCTGTATGGCGAAGTGCTGCCGAACCAGAACGGCGCGCCGGTGCGCGTCGCGGTGCCGTGGAAGTATGGTTTCAAGTCGGCCAAGTCCATCGTCAAGATCCGCTTCACCAGCGGACAGCCGCGCACGGCGTGGAACCTCGCCGCGCCGCAGGAATACGGTTTTTATTCCAACGTCAATCCCGAGGTCGATCATCCGCGCTGGTCGCAGGCTTCCGAGCGGCGCATCGGCGAAGACGGCTTGTTCACGAAGAAGCGCAAGACGCTGATGTTCAACGGTTATGGCGAGGTCGCCTCGCTCTATGGCGGCATGGATTTGCATAAATATTTTTGAGCGCACGCATGCCTTTTTTCAACCGACTTTCGAATCCATCCCCACGCCAGGTTGCGGCGATCAAAGTCGTGCTGTTCGTGGCGGCGCTGCTGCCCTTAGTGCGGCTGATCGCGTTTGCCGCGCTTGATAAGCTCGGCGCCAATCCGGTTGAATTCATCACGCGCAATACCGGCGACTGGACGCTGTATTTCCTGTGCCTGACGCTGGCCGTGACGCCGCTGCGCCGCCTGACCAACTGGAACTGGTTGATCAAGCTGCGCCGCATGCTGGGGCTGTATGCCTTCTTTTATGTCCTGCTGCATTTCACCACCTTCTTTTGGTTCGATCACTTCTTCGATCTCAACGAAATGTGGCGCGATGTGCTCAAGCGCCCTTTCATCACGGTCGGCTTCATCGCTTTTGTGCTGTTGATCCCGCTGGCCGTCACCAGCACCAACGGCATGGTGCGGCGCTTGGGCGGCAAGCGCTGGCAGTGGCTGCACCGGCTGGTTTATGTGGTGGCTTGCCTGGGCATCCTGCATTTTTGGTGGATGAAGGCGGGCAAGCATGATTTCGCCCAGCCGATTTTATTCGGCAGCATCTTTGCCGTGCTGTTGCTGGCGCGCGTGCTGTGGAGTGTTACCAAGGGGAGAGCGGCAAAACCCGTTGCCGCCGGTTAACATCGAGGGCGATCGCGGGCATAATATCGGCTGTCATGAAACGCAGCCATCTCTTGATTCCCGGCGCCCTTGCGCGCCGTTCCCAACGCATCGCCGCACGTCTGTTAGGCCTGATCGGCTGGCACGTGCATTTTGCCCCCTTGCCCGGTCCTTGCGGCGTGATCGTGGTCTATCCCCATACGTCCAATTGGGACTTCATCGTCGGCATGCTGGCCAAGGTGGCGGTCGGCGTGCGGATACGCTGGCTCGGCAAGGAAGCCTTGTTTTCGGGGGTGTTCGGCTTTTTCTTCGGCCGCTTGATGCGGCGCTGGGGTGGCGAGCCGGTCGTGCGCTCCATGTCTACCGGCGCCATCGAGCGGCTGGCGCAACGCATGCATGCCGCAGACTGGTTCTGGCTGGCGATCACGCCGGAAGGCACACGCTCTTATCGGCCTTATTGGCGCAGCGGGTTTTATCACATCGCGCTGGCTGCCGACGTGCCGGTGGCGCTGGCCTTCATCGACTATGAACACAAGGCCATCGGCGTGGTCGAGCATATTCGCTTGTCCGGCGAGGTCGATGCCGACATGGCGCGCATACGCGACGCCTATGCCGATTGCCGCGGCTTGCGGCCCGAATGGGCTGCGCCGGTTGTCCTTAGGGAAAATTGATTCTCGGTTCTCAGTTCTGACTTGCGCCCGGATTGGCGTTCTGGTTCGGGTCTTTCTTGTCGTCATCCGGTTTTGGGGCGGGCGCGGGCGGTACGACCGGAGCCGGGGCTGGCACAGGTTGTGCCGGCGCGGAAGAATGCGGCGGCGGCAGATCCGGCGGCGGCAGGTAGAGCGGCCCGCGTTGTCCGCAGGAACTGAGGGAGGCCAGCACGAGTGCAGCCGCGATGGCAGGGACGGAAGATTTCATGGCGGCGTTCGCGTTTACAATGAGGGGAAGCCCGCAGGGGCAAAACAGACTTGGAGTGTAGCATGAGCGAATCGGAATTCCTCGAGCTGGCCGAAGCCACGCTTGACGCCATCGAAGCCGGAATCGAGCAAGCCATCGAGGACAGCGATCTCGACATCGAATGCAGCCGCAGCGGCAACGTGCTCGACATCGAATTCATCGACGGCGGCACGCACATCATCGTCAACAGCCAGGCCGCGATGCAGGAGATGTGGGTGGCGGCCAAGTCGGGCGGCTTCCATTACCGTCGCGAGAACGACCAGTGGCGCAATACGCGCGACGGTTCGGAATTGTTTGCTGCCTTGTCCGAGATGGTGAGCGGTCAGGCGGGGCAGTCGTTGAAGCTTCGTCCCGCCTGATTCTTACCGGGGCGCGGCGTCGCTAAAAGAGTTCGTTCTTGACCGCATCCTTCGTCTTCTCATCTTCCGGCACCTTGTCGCCCAGGCCAAGGCTGCTGACGCCGGTGCCGGGCGGATTTTCCGCGTAGTAGTAATCGCCGTCGGCTTGAATGATGCCGGCCGGGATTTGGCGCTCCACCATGGGTACATCTTTCAACGCGGTCTGCATGTAGCCGAGCCAGATCGGTAGTGCCAGGCCGCCGCCGGTTTCCCGGTTGCCCAGATTGTGCGGCTGGTCGAAACCGACCCAGGCGATGCCGACCAGGTGCGGCTGATAACCCGAGAACCAGGCGTCGAACGAGTCGTTGGTGGTGCCGGTCTTGCCCGCGATGTCTGTGCGCTTCAAGGCCATGGCCTTGTTGGCGGTGCCGTAGCGCACCACGTCCTTCAACATGCTGTCCATCATGAAGGCATTGCGCTCATCGATGATGCGGTTGGCTTGGTCCCCCGCCTTGTCGGGTGCGGCTTGCGACAGGATTTTGCCGTCGGCATCGGTCACCTTGGCAATGATGTAGGGATTGATTTTGTAGCCGCCGTTGGCAAACACCGAATAGGCGCCCACCATCTGCCACGGCGTGACCGCGCCTGCGCCCAGGGCCAGCGTCAGGAAGGGCGGGTTCTTGTCCGGATCGAAGCCGAAGCGCATGGCGTATTCCTGGCCGTACTTGGCGCCGATCTTGTCGAGGATGCGGATCGAGATCATGTTCTTCGACTTGGTCAGCCCGCGTCGCATGGTCATCGGGCCTTCGTACTTGCCGTCGTAGTTTTTCGGTTCCCACGCCTGGCCGCCGGTCTGGCCGGCATCGAAGCTGATCGGCGCGTCATTGATGATGGTGGCCGGCGAGAGGCCTTTTTCCAGCGAAGCCGAATAGATGAAGGGCTTGAACCCGGAGCCCGGCTGACGCCAGGCTTGCGTGACGTGGTTGAACTTGTTGAGGTTGAAGTCGAAACCGCCCACCAGGGCGCGCACGGCGCCGTCGTCGCTGTTGGCGGCGACGAAGGCCGATTGCACTTCGGGCAATTGGATGATGCTCCAGTTGCTGCCTTCCAACATCACGCGGATGATGGCACCCTTGACGATGCGTTTGTTGGACGGCGCTTTTTCGGACAGGCTGCTTGCGGCGAACGTGAGGCCGGGGCCCGCGATGTCGATTTCCTCGCCGTTGCCGAGTACGGCGTGCACGTTCTTTGGATTGGCCTCAAGCACGACGGCGGCCACGATGTCGTCCGAATCCGGGTGGTCGGCCAGTTCGGTTTCGATCGCATCGTCGGCCTCGTCCTTCTTGGCCGGGATCTCCATGTAGCCTTCCGGGCCGCGGTAGCCGTGCTTCTTTTCATAATCGAGCACGCCGCGGCGCAGCGACAGGTAGGCAGCGTCCTGATCGGCCTTGGTGATGGTGGTGAAGACGTTCAGGCCGCGCGTGTAGGTGTCGTCCTTGAATTGTTCGTACACGAGCTGGCGCGCCAGTTCGGCGACGTATTCGGCGTGCATGCCGAATTCGGTGCTGTCGGTCTTGACGTGGATTTTTTCGTCCTGCGCCGTTTTGTATTGCGCGTCGGTGATGTAGTGCAGATCGTGCATGCGCGAGAGGATATAAAGCTGGCGTTCGCGCGCGCGCTTGGGGTTGACTACCGGGTTGTAGGCCGAGGGAGCTTTGGGCAGGCCGGCCAGCATGGCGGCCTCGGCGGTGGTGATGTCCGACAACTGCTTGCCGAAGTAGATTTGCGCAGCCGAAGAGAATCCATAGGCGCGCTGGCCGAGGTAGATCTGGTTCAGATACACCTCGAAAATCTGGTCCTTGGTCAGATTTTGCTCGATCTTCCATGCCAGCAGCATTTCATAGATCTTGCGCTTCAAGGTCTGTTCGCTGGAGAGGAAGAAGTTGCGCGCGACCTGTTGCGTGATGGTCGAGGCGCCCTGCTTGGAACCGCCCGAGGCGTTGTGCAGGACGGCGCGCAGCACGCCCTGGTAATCGACGCCGCCGTGTTCGTAGAAGCGGTCGTCTTCAATCGCCAGCACGGCCTTTTTCATCACGTCGGGCACGTCCTTGATGCGCACCAGGTTGCGCCGCTCCTCGCCGAATTCGCCGATCAGCACGTTGTCGGCCGAATAGACGCGCAGGGGAATCTTGGGGCGGTAATCGGTCAGCGAATCGAGCGGCGGCAGGTTCGGGTAGGCCAGGGCCAGCGTGAAGCCGAGCAGCAGGGCCCCGATCACGCCCAGGCTGACGGCGATGCCGACCGCCCATAGCACGATGCGAACCGGCAGGCTGAGACGGCGTTTGCTGGCGGGCGACGGGGCGGGATTTTGGTCGGGCTTGGGAGGCTTGGGGGTATCGGCGCGCATGCGGGAGACGAAAAAAGAATATCCGCGAGATTATAGCCGCCAGCGCCTTTATTCAGGGAACGGCGGGCTTACACCCAGGCCGACTAGCGCAAAACATTGATGAATGCCAAGAGATTTCTGTTTCCACCACAAAAAAGTGGGGTTTTGGCAACGGAATTGCAAATTACTATGCGGAAATTGCTTTACACTTCGGGAAGCTTATTGCTACGATTTAATGTAATCATTGATAAATGTCGCCTAAACATTGGTTTTTAAACGAAATTTTTTGTCTGAAAGCATTTTTTCGCAAGTTGGACCGGCCTTTTTTGACTGAGTTCACTGGAAAAATCGTGTTTTTAGGGGGAGCTGCTCTTGGCTTTTGATCTCGGATCATTATTAGGCAATAAGAATCCGCCACTAATCGGGCTGGATATCAGCACGTCCGGAGTAAAGCTCGTCGAACTGGCCGAGGTCGGCAAGGGCGAGATCAGCCTCGAGCGATTTGCGTCGGAGTCGTTGCCGCGCGGTGCCGTTGTCGACGGCAATATAGAAAACATCGACCAGGTGTCGGAAGCGGTGCGCCGCGTCTGGAAAAAGAGCGGCACCAAGGCCAGGCATGTTGCGCTGGGTATGCCGCCGGCTTCGGTGATCACGAAGAAGATCATCCTCCCGGGCGGGATGTCGGAAGACGAGCTCGAACTGCAGGTGGAAACCGAGGCCAGCCAGTACATTCCGTTTGCGCTCGATGAGGTCAGCCTCGACTTCGACGTCGTCGGCCCGCTGCCGAATTCGCCGGAAGACGTGGAAGTGCTGCTGGCTGCAACGCGCAAGGAAAAGGTCGAGGATCGCGTGGCGGTAGCCGAAGCGGCCGGCCTGACGCCGCTGGTGATGGATATCGAGTCTTATGCCGCGCGCGCCGCGATCGATCGCATCATCGCCCAGTTGCCCAAGGGCGGCCAGGGCCAGATCGTCGGGTTGTTCCAGATCGGCGCCCAGGTGACCCACGTTTCGGTGTTGATGGATGGCCAGACCATCTATGAACGCGAGCAGCCTTTCGGCGGCAACCAGCTGACCCAGGATATCGTGCGCGCCTACGGCCTGTCGCACGAGGAAGCCGAAACCAAGAAGCGTGCCGGCGAGCTACCCGAGGGGTATGAGCGCGAGCTGCTCGAACCCTTCCTGGAAAACGTCGCGCTCGAAGTGACGCGCGCGATCCAGTTCTTCTTCACGTCGACGCCTTATACGCGCATCGACCAGATTTTCCTCGCCGGCGGTTGCGCCATCATTCCGGGCCTGGTGGAGATCGTCGCCGATCGCACCAAGATTTCGGCTTCGGTGATCAGCCCGTTCAAGGGCATGCAACTGGCGGCTTCCGTACGAGAGAAGCAGTTGCGCCAGGAGGCGCCGGCCTTCCTCGTCGCATGCGGCCTGGCCATGCGGAGATTCGACCGATGATCAGAATTAACCTACTTCCCCACCGGGAAGCCAAGCGCAAGCAGAACAAGATTGCGTTCTTCCGCCTGCTTGCGGTGGCCGGGGCGTTCGCTGCAGTCGTCGCCTTCCTGATCTGGGGCTTCATCGACCACATGATCGCCAATCAGAATGAACGCAACGACACGATCAAGACCGAGATCAAGCATCTCGACGACCAGATCACCGAGATTGCGAGCCTGAAGGATGAGATCGCTGCCTTGAAGGCGCGCCAGCAGGCGGTGGAGGATTTGCAAAGTGACCGCAATCAGCCGGTGTACCTGTTCGATGAGTTGGTGAAACAGGTGCCGGAAGGGGTCTTCCTGCGCTATTTCAAGCAGGAAGGCCAGAAAGTGGTGCTGGCCGGTACGGCGCAATCGAACGAGCGCGTGTCGGATTTGCTGCGCAACTTGAACGAAAGCAATTCGCCGTGGATGGAAAAGCCTGAACTGGTCGAAATCAAGGCGAATAACCTGGGTCAGGGGCGCGACATGAAGCGTGTGTTCGATTTCACCATGAACGTGGGCATCAAGCGCCCCAGGGACGCGGAAAAGCAGCAGGCTGATGCCAAGGCGGCAGCGGCTGCGAGCGTGCCGGCAGTCGGTACACCTGCGGCCAGTGCTGCAGCGGCAAGCGCAGGCAGCGCTCCCAAGAAACCGTAGAACGAGAGACGCGCTATGGCAGACATGAATCAATTGGGAGCGACGGTAGCGTCGCAATTTCGCGGGCTCAACGGCAGGCATCCCGGGCAATGGCCCATATTGCCGCGCATGTTGTGCGCCGTCGGCGTATTTGTCGCCTTGCTGGTGGTGGGATGGTTCGTCTTTTACAGCGACCAGTTCGACCAGCTCGATGCCGGTCAGCAGAGCGAGGTCAAGCTGCGCGACGAGTTCAAGTCCAAGGTTGGCCAGGCCAACAATCTCGATGCCTTGAAGGAGCAAAAGGCCCAGGTCAGCGAGTACGTGCAGACCCTGGAAAAAGCCTTGCCCAACAAGTCCGAGATGGACAAGCTTCTGGACGACATCACGCATGCCGGCACCGGGCATAACCTGCAGTTCGAGCTGTTCAAGCCGGAAACCCCGGTGGTCAAGGATTACTACGCCGAGCAGCCGATCACGATCAAGGTGGTGGGCAGCTATCACGACATTGCGCAGTTCTCGAGCGACATCGCCAATCTCGCCCGCATCGTGACCTTGAACAACCTGGCTGTGGCGTCGAACAAGGATGGCACCTTGACGCTGGACACCGTTGCCAAAACCTTCCGCTATCTCGACCCGGATGAAGTGCAGGCCCAGAAGGGCAAGGGAGGGAAGAAGAAATGAGTTTCTATCGTATCGCTCGTGACACGGCGTCATTGCTGATGCTGTTCGCTCTGGCCGGATGCGGCGGCGGACAGGACGAAATCAAGCAGTGGATGGCACAGGTCAAGAAGGAGACCCGTGTCAATGTGCCGAAATTGTCGGAGCCCAAGAAGTTCGTACCCTATACCTATACGCAGATGGGCGGCACCGATCCGTTCAATCAATCCAAGCTGACCGATGCGCTCGCCAAGGCGCAGGCTGCCGCGCGCGGCCCTCTGGCGCCGGACCCCAATCGACGCCACGAGCCGCTTGAGGCATTTCCGATCGATTCGATCATCATGGTCGGGGCGATCAAGGACCGGCATGGCGCGCAGCATGCTGTGGTGCAGGTCGACAAGACGGTCTACGACGTCAAGGTCGGCGACTATTTGGGAATGAACGACGGCCGGATCGCGGCAATCACTGAAGACCAGATATCCCTTAACGAGCGTGTCCTCGATGCGAGCGATGAGTGGGTTGAACGCAAGACTACTATAGAGTTGCAGGAGAACAGGAAATGATCGTGTCAACTAAGCAAACCCTAGTCCAGGCTTTCAGCTTGCGAAAACTCTGGCATCTTTGCGCGGTTTTCCTGACCCTCGCGTTTTGCGGCGTGGCGTCGGCGCAGCAGAATGCCGTGCAATCAGTGACCGTGAATCTACAGGGGCAGAACGTCATTGCCAAGATCAAGCTGAAAGGCCCGGTCGGCAAGGCGCCCATCGATTTCAAGGCTGACAATCCGCCGCGTATCTGGTTCGATTTCGAAGGAACGGCCAACGATACCGGCAAGACGACGCAGGAGGTCGGCGTCGGCGACGTGCGCAGCGCGAGCGTGGTGCAGTGGGGTGAGCGCACGCGCGTCGTGTTCAACCTGGGCCGTGCGATGAATTATGCCCAGACCGTCGAAGGCGACACGGTGATTGTCACGATGGGCAGCAACGCCGCGCCGGTTACGGCCGTGACGTCTTCCGGGGCTCTGGTCGCCAGGCCGGCGGTTACGACAGTGCGGCAGGACTTGCAGAATATCGATTTTCGTCGCGGCACAGGCGGCGAAGGCCGTATCGTGATCAGCCTGCCCAACAATCAGATGACGGTCGATGCGCGCCAGCAGGGCAAGACCATCGTCGTGAATTTCCTCAAGGCGGGCTTGCCTGAAACCCTGCGCCGCCGTCTTGACGTGTCCGATTTCGGCACGCCGGTGCAGACGATCACCACCACGGCCGACGGCGACAACGTGCGCATGGTGATCGAACCTGATCCCAAAGGCCTGTGGGAGCATAGCGTCTATCAAAGCGATACGCAGTTGGTGATCGAGGTCAAGCCGATCAAGGAACAGCCCAACAAGCTGGTCCAGGGTACGCAAGGCTATCGCGGTGAAAAAATTTCGTTCAATTTCCAGGACGTCGATTTGCGTGCGGTGTTGGGCATCATTGCCGACGAATCCAATCTCAACATCATCGCCAGCGAAAGCGTGAACGGCAAGCTGACCTTGAAGGTCAAGGACATTCCCTGGGATCAGGCGCTCGACGTGGTGATGCAGGTCAAGGGCCTGGATATGCGCAAGAACGGTACCGTGGTGTGGATTGCGCCGAAGGACGAGTTGCTGACCAAGGAAAAGCTGGAATTGGAACAGAAGGCCCAGATTGCCGAGCTCGAACCCTTGAAGACCGAGAGCTTCCAATTGAACTATGAAAAGGCCGATGCGTTCCGCACCGTGTTCGGCGTCGATTCGAGCGGCGGCGGCGGCGGCAAGAATCGCCTGCTCTCGCCGCGCGGTTCAGCCCAGATCGATCCACGCACCAACCAGTTGTTCATTACCGATATCCCTTCCAAACTGGAGGAGATTCGCGCACTGATCGCCAAGGTTGACGTGGCAACGCGCCAAGTGCAAATCGAGGCGCGCATCGTCGAGGCCAACGATAATTTCAGCAGAAACCTCGGCGCCCAGCTCGGCGTGACCGATTTGCGCAATGCGCGTGGCGGCACGGCGGGCTACGAGATCGGCGGCGGCAACAGCGTTTCCGTCACGGGTACCATGCAGGGTGTTCAGGCTCAGACCGGACAAATTCCGTCGTCCGATAGCACAGGATTGCTGAACCAGTTCGTTGATCTGCCTGCCACGTCGATCAACGGTTTCAATCCGACCAGCGTCGGCGTCAGCTTGTTCAACGCTGCAGCCAATCGTTTCCTGAACCTGGAATTGTCGGCACTTGAGGCAGACGGCAAAGGCAAGGTCGTGTCGAGCCCGCGTGTCGTGACCGAAGACTCGATGAAGGCATTGATCGAGCAAGGTACGCAGATTCCTTACAATTCCTCGACCAGCAGCGGCGCCACCGCGGTATCCTTCATCAACGCCAATTTGAGCTTGGCCGTGACGCCGCAGATCACACCTGACGGCAACATCATCCTGGATGTGGAAGTGCACAACGACTCGGTCGGTATTCAGACGACCGCCGGCCTGGCCATCAACACGAAGCACGTCAAGACGCAGGCGCTGGTGGAAAACGGCGGGACGATTGTCCTGGGCGGGATCTTCACACAGGACGTGGAAGACGATGTGACGAAGACGCCGTTCCTGGGAGATATCCCGATCATCGGCAATCTGTTCAAGAACACGTCGAAGTCCGACAGCCGTACCGAACTGTTGGTTTTCATCACCCCCAAGATCATCAGTGACAAACTGACGGCGCGTTAACCAAAGATTTTAGGAATAGCAACCATGGCATTCACTTTCGGAAAATTCTCTGTGCGCAAAATCCTGACGGCGACCCTTGGTCTTGGCGCCGCCTTGTTGCTTGCTTCTTGCGGCGGCGGCGGCGGTTCGGCGGGAACTGAAGGGTCGGGCACCGCCAGCACGACCGCGACGCTGAGCTTGGTGACGCCCGCTTCGGCTTCGATCGATCTGCCGGCTTATGGATCGACGACCGTCACGGTACTCATTCAACCGTCAAGCGGCACCACCCTGCCCGAGAGCACTGGCGTCACAGCACAGTCTCTTTGCATAACCTCAGGCAAAGCCACCATCACGCCGGTTACAAACACGACCGTGGACGAGGCAAGCTTCACTTATACCGACAATGGATGCGGTTCGGTGGATGAGGTGTCGCTGTCGACTTCAGGTGCGACGACGACGCCGATTACCCTGACTATCACAGACGCAGCACCGGCAGCGGCCTCGGTCGGATTTGTCTCGGCGACGCCCTCTACGGATTCGATCGTCATTGCCGGCGCCGGGGGTGTTGGCCGCGTGGAGAGCGCAAGCCTGGTGTTCCAGGTACTCGATACGCATGGCAATCCGTTACCGAATCAAACGGTGAATTTCAGCGTCGTACCCACCAACGTGGTTACGCTGCAGACCAGTTCGGCGTCGACCAACTCGCTGGGCGAAGTGACTGCCGTTGTAAGTTCCGGAAGCCAGGCCACGACATTCCGTGTCGTCGCAACGCTGCCTTCCGGGCAGTCCACGATGTCGGATACGATTGCAGTGACGACCGGTCAGGTCAGTCCCGCTTCCATGTCTGTCAGCGTCACGACGTTCAATATTGAAGGCTGGAATTACGATAACATCACCAGCACCGTGAACGTTTTGCTGGCCGACAGCAATGGCAATCCGGTTGCCGACGGCACGCCGGTGGTTGCCCAAACCGACAGCGGTGCAATCGGTACGTCTTCGATCGGCGGCTGTGTCACGACCGACGGCGCTTGCTCGATGACCTTCCGCAGCCAGAATCCGCGCTATGGATATGGGGAGCTGCCGGTTCCCTCGGGCAAGCGGGCCGGACTGGCAACGATTACCGTCAGCACCACGACGGCCAATCAAGCCACGCCGATCTATGGATACACGGGCATCTTCCTTAGCGGCAGCGCCATTGCCTCGGCGATCCCGAGTGTGGACGCGACAACCGGCGCTACCGTTCTTGCGCCAACGGGTACTGTGCTGGGTTATACCATCAAGATGGCAAACTGCTTCCCGATTACGGCCGGTATACAGCTCAATGATGTCAACAATAATCCTTTGCCGGCCAAGACGAGCCTTACCGCGAGCACGTCGTCGTTGGGGGTGAACGGCAATAGCGCACCCAATCCGGCTATGACGCTGAGCGGTGCGATTGCGCCCACGACCGTTCCCAATCAGGGATACGATACGCTGACGGTCAGCCAGCAGGCGACCTTCCAGGGGACTTATCATAGCGTGGCGTTTGTGCCGATCGCTTCTGCCAATGTGCCGGTCACGTCGCCGGTCACGTCCGGCTGCGCTGCCGGCGGCACCTATCCGACCGACAAGTCGGGTGCCATGACGCCGAACGGTGAAATCGACATTCAGGCAACGTCGCCGGAAGGCGTGGTGTCGACCATTCCGGTTTATGTCTGGTATCCGCAGTCGCCGTAAGCGCAGGTTGATGTGTTGGAGGCGGTAGGCAACATCTTCCTGGTAGGCTTGATGGGGGCAGGCAAGACGACAGTCGGGCGCGCCCTCGCCAAGAAGCTGGACAAGCAGTTCATCGATTCCGATCATGAGATCGAGGCGCGTTCCGGCGTCTCGATCCCCGTGATTTTTGAAATTGAAGGCGAAGCGGGATTTCGCCAGCGCGAAGCGGACGTCATCCGCAATCTCACGGCCAGGGAAGATATCGTGCTTGCCACAGGCGGCGGTGCGATCTTGCGACCCGAGAACCGCGAATTGCTCAAAAGCCGCGGCACCGTGGTCTATCTCAGGGCCGACATCAACCAGATCCTGCAGCGCACTGCCAAGGACAAAAATCGCCCCCTGTTGCAGAGCGGCGATCCGCGGCAAAAACTGGAGCAGCTTTCGAGCGAACGCGAGCCGCTGTATCGCGAAGTGGCGCACATCGTGATCGATACCGGACGGCCGAATATTTCCTCACTGGTTCAAGTTATACTGACGCAGTTGGCGGAAAACGCCTCTGCTTCGGATGGGCTGCCGCCCACACACTGAATCCATGTCCGGTCTGACTGCACACGTCCCTTCTTCTTCCCTGACCCTGCAAGTCGATCTCGGCCTGCGCAGCTACCCGATTGCCATCGGTGCCGGCCTGCTTGATGACGGCGCATGGTGCCGCCACATATCGGGCCGGCAGGTCGCTGTTGTGACCAATACCGTGGTCGGACCGCTATACCTGGACCGGGTATGTGCCGCTTTGCGTGCCGCCGGCAAGCAGGTGACGGCCGTGGTGCTGCCCGATGGCGAGGAAGAAAAGAATTGGGCCGGCCTGATGCTGATCTTCGACGCGCTGCTGGCCGAACAATGCGACCGCAAGACCACGCTCGTGGCCTTGGGCGGCGGCGTGGTAGGCGACATGACCGGCTTTGCTGCGGCGAGCTATATGCGCGGCGTGCCTTTCGTGCAGGTGCCCACGACACTGTTGGCCCAGGTCGATTCCTCGGTCGGCGGCAAGACCGGCATCAATCATCCGCTGGGCAAGAACATGATCGGTGCGTTCTACCAGCCGCAAGCCGTGATTGCCGATATCGCCACGCTCGATACCCTGCCTGCGCGCGAATTGTCGGCCGGCCTGGCCGAAGTGATCAAGCATGGCGCGATCATCGATGCCGTCTTTTTCGACTGGATCGAGGCCAATATCGGCAAACTGCTGGCGCGCGATCGCCAGGCCTTGTCTTACGCGATACGGCGTTCATGCGAAATCAAGGCCGATGTGGTGCGCCAGGACGAACGCGAAGGCGGTTTGCGCGCGATCCTCAATTTTGGCCATACCTTCGGCCATGCCATCGAGTCGGGCCTTGGTTATGGCGAGTGGTTGCATGGCGAAGCCGTCGGTTGCGGCATGGTGATGGCGGCCGATCTGTCTTGCCGGCTCGGCTATCTCGATACTGCTTCCCGCGACCGTATCAAGGCACTGGTCAAGGCGGCGGGACTGCCGGTGCGCGCACCCGATCTCGGGCAGGCGCGCTGGATCGAATTGATGCAGGTCGACAAGAAGAACGAAGACGGGCAGATCAAATTCATCCTGCTCAAGCCGCTTGGGGTATCGGTGATCGAGAGTGTGCCGCAAGAGACGCTCCGGCAGACGCTCTCGCGCTGCATCGAGGAGTAGGTATCGTGCGTTTCCTTCTTTCTCTATCACCATGAGGGCATCTCTAAAAATCGTAGCGAGCGGTCCACGGTCGGGCCGAGAAGCGCAACCGTACGGCTGTACGGTGAGCACACAGGCCCGACCGTGGGCTGCGCAATAGATTTTTAGAGGTGCCATGAGCCAGGAAACGCATCTTGCCCCTTATGCCGCGCATGCGGCCGCCACGCGCGGGCGGCACCATGCGGAACCGGCATCGGCATCGCGCACCGAATTTCAGCGCGACCGCGACCGTATCATCCATTCTTCCGCGTTTCGCCGGCTCGAATACAAGACCCAGGTTTTCGTCAATCATGAAGGCGACTTGTTCCGTACGCGTTTGACGCACAGCATCGAAGTGGCGCAGATCGCGCGTTCGATTGCGCGCAACCTGCAATTGAACGAAGACCTGGTCGAGGCGATTTCACTGGCGCACGATCTGGGGCATACGCCGTTCGGCCATGCCGGCCAGGATGCCTTGAATGCCTGCATGAAGGACCATGGCGGCTTCGAGCACAACCTGCAGAGCCTGCGTGTGGTGGATACGCTCGAAGAGCGCTATGGGGCGTTCGACGGCTTGAATCTGGTATTCGAGACGCGCGAAGGCATCCTGAAGCACTGCTCGCAGGCCAACGCCGTCAAGCTCGGCGACGTGGGGGTGCGCTTTCTTGAGCGCAAGCAGCCTTCGCTCGAGGCGCAACTGGCCAATCTGGCCGACGAGATCGCCTATAACAACCACGATATCGACGACGGCTTGCGCTCCGGTCTTCTGACGACGAACCAGCTCGACGAGATCGAACTCTACGGCCGCCAGCGGCGTGAAGTGGAACGCGCCTATCCCGGCATAGGCGGGCGGCGCGCGATCCTGGAGACGGTGCGGCGCATGATCAATGCCTTGATCGTCGACTTGATCGACACGTCGGCGCAGTTGATTCGTGACGCCGGCGTGCGCGACATCGACGACGTGCGTAATGCCCCGCAACTCATCCGTTTTTCCGAAGCCATGAGTGGCGAGGCCAACGAGCTCAAACGCTTCCTGCGGCACAACCTGTATCAGCACTATCAAGTCAACCGCATGACCAGCAAGGCGAGGCGCATCGTAACGGAGTTGTTCGATGCCTTCATGCGCGAGCCGAAGCTGCTCGCGCCGGATTATCAGATCGTCCCGCCGGATACGGCGCGGCAGGCGCGCAAGGTGGCCGATTACATTGCCGGCATGACCGACCGCTACGCGATGCGCGAGCATCGCCGCCTGTTCATGGTCGACGAGTCCAGCGTCATATAAGAGTTTGCTTGATCCCTGCGCTCTCCCGATTTCGGTCTAGTTCAGGAAGCGCAGCGGATGCGCATAGGCCGGCCACGCCGACTCGAAGAAGCGCGCCACCATTTCGGCCGTCACGTCTTCGATCTGCGGCGGGTCCCAACGCGGCGCATTGTCCTTGTCGATCACCAGGGCACGCACGCCTTCGAGGATTTCCTTGCCTTCGAAAGCGCGCCGCACCAGCGTGCGTTCCAGGCGCAGGCAATCGGCCACGTCGAGTTCGGCGCCGCACTTCAAGAGCGTGAAGGTGACGCACATCATCAGCGGCGAGCGCTTGGCCAGGATGGCTGCAGTCTTGACGGCGAAAGGGTCGTTGTCGGTCCGCAGCGAGGCCAGGATATCGACGACCGAATCGTGCGCAAAATGGCGGTCGATGAGTGCGCGCTGCGCCTCGAGCGTGCCGGGCAGCGCGGCCAGTTCGGTCTGGAACGGCGCGGCAAAATCGCGGATCGCTTCGCGCGGATCGGCGGCAAGCGTGAGGACGTCGGCCAGTTGCGCCACTTGCGCGCCCGGCAGATAGATATCGGCCAGGCCGGCGTAGAGCGCGTCGGCGGCATTGATGGTCTCGCCGCTCAGACCGAGGTACATGCCGATCTTGCCGGGTGTGCGCGGCAGGAAATAGCTGCCGCCGACGTCGGGGAACAGGCCGATGTTTACTTCGGGCATGGCCATCTTGGTCCGCTCGGTGACGATGCGCAGCTGATTCTGTTCTCCGCTTTGCGCAATGCCCATGCCACCGCCCATCACCACGCCATCCATGACGGCGATATAGGGCTTGGGGTAGTGGTGGATCAAGTGATTCAGTGCGTATTCTTCCGTGAAAAAGTCTTCCAGCAGGGCGCTGCCGCCGGCGGGCGCCGCTCGTCCGGCATCGTAGAAGAAGCGGATGTCGCCGCCGGCGCAGAAGGCCTTTTCGCTGCTGCTCTTGATCAGCACGGCCTTGACCGAAGCGTCGTCGCGCCAGGCCGACAGCGTTTGCGTTAGCGATCGTATCATTGCCAGCGACAGCGAGTTCAGGGCCTTGGGGCGGTCGAGCGTCAGGATGCCGGTATGGCCGACGATTTCGCTTTGGATGTGTTCGTTCATGATTGGCTAGTGCAATTGGGGGAGGAGGCATTGTAGCGTCTGCGCCCGCGAAAAACAAAAAGGGCGCATTGCTGCGCCCTCATCGGATGGGAAATGAAGATCAGGGTGCCGCGGTTAGCGTCGCCGGTTCGGGTATGTGCTTCAGCGCCTGATGTTGATGGTCCTGCATCTTGCATTTGTACTTGATGACTTGCCGGTCGAGCTTGTCGATCAGCGTGTCGATGGCGGCGTACAGGTCTTCCGCAATGCTTTCGGCATGCAAATCCTTGCCGCGCACGTGCAGATTGATTTCCGCTTTTTGCCTCTTCTCTTTTTCGGGGAGCTTGTCTACGGTCAGGATAACCGCGATGTCAATCACGTGGTCGAAGTGTCGTCTGATGCGCTCGAGCTTGTTTTGCACATACTCGCGAATTGCCGGCGTCAGTTCAAGATGATGTCCACTGATTGTGAGATTCATACGACTTGCTCCTTAAGATAGCGCTACTGGAGGTTCCGACCGCTGCACAAGAAAGTACCAGGTCCGGAACACAGCAACTAACAGCAAAAACTACAACGACTTGCGCAGGCTTACAGGTGGAATTTTCAAGGCCTCCCGGTACTTGGCTACAGTTCGACGCGCAACTACCATGCCTTGTTCCCCCAGCATGTCTGCAATCTTGCTATCTGAGAATGGGTTTTTCGAGTCTTCTGCTCCTATCAATTGTTTGATCAGCGCCCGGATCGCGGTGGAGGATGCTTCACCCCCTGCTTCCGTTGCGACATGGCTGCCGAAAAAAAACTTCAGTTCAAACACGCCATGCGGGGTCAGCATGTATTTTTGCGTGGTGACGCGAGAGATTGTGCTCTCGTGTAATCCCAGTGTATCAGCAATTTCGCGCAAGACAAGAGGGCGCATGGCAACCTCGCCGTGCGAAAAAAAATTACGTTGTCGTTCGACAATCGCTTGTGCAACGCGCAATATCGTATCGAAACGCTGGCGCATGTTCTTGATCAGCCATTTGGCCTCTTGTAGCTGCGAAGTGAGCGATCCCTCACCCTTGCTCTGCTTCAAGATGCTGGCGTATAAGTTGTTCACACGCAAACGCGGCATCACCTCTTGATTCAAGGTGACTTGCCAACCGTTCTTTGTACGTTTGACAATGACATCGGGCACGACGAAATCGGCCTCGCCCTTGCCGAAGCCCGACCCCGGGTGGGGGTTGCATTGCCTGATTACGGCCTGCGCTTCGCGCAAATCCTCGTCGTCGCAGTCGAGCAGCTTCTTGAGCTTGTTGAAGTCGCGCTGGGCAAAGAGCTGCAAGTGTTCCAGGACGATGGTCAATGCCAGGCGACGCGTGACGAACGCGATTTTGGGCAGGCGCCTGACCTGCAGCGCGAGGCATTCGGAGGCGCTGCGCGCGCCCACGCCGGGCGGATCGAAGGTCTGCAACAGGGCCAGCGCGATCGACAATTCCTCGAGTTCGATTTCCAGTTCTTCGGGCAGCCGCGCGTGAATCTCGGCGAGCGGCTCTTCGAGATAACCGTTTTCGTCGAGCGCATCGATCACCAGTTCCAGCAAGGCGCGGTCGCGTGTTTCGTGCACGGTCACGCGCGTCTGTTCCAGCAGGTGTTCGCGCAGCGTGGTTTGGTGCGCTTCGAGCTGCGGGCGTGCGTCTTCGTCGTCGGCGCCCTTGCCTGACGACGGTGCGCTATCGAAATTCCAGTCCGCATCGCTGTTCGATGGCGTGTCGCTGCCGTCGCCGCGCTCGCTTGAGTCGGCGCCGTCATCGCTGCCCGTTGCTTCACTGTTTGGCGCGTCGGTGCTTGACGTGCCGGTATTGCTGATCGCACCATCGGCCAGCAGGCGGACGGCGCTGTCGAGCGGATCGTCGACGCGTTCGAGCAGGGGGTTGTCGGACAGGATTTGCTCCAGCTCCTGGTGCAATTCGAGCGTGGACAATTGCAGCAGCCGGATCGACTGCTGCAATTGCGGCGTCAGCGCAAGATGCTGCGAAACGCGGAGCTGGAGGCTTTGTTTCATTGGCGAATCCGCACGCTTCCGCTTACATGCGGAAGTGCTCGCCCAGGTACACGCGGCGTACCGATTCGTCGGCGATGATGTCGTCCGGGGTGCCGCTCTTGAGCACCGCACCCTGGTTGATGATGTAGGCGCGGTCGCAGATGCCCAGCGTTTCGCGCACGTTGTGGTCGGTGATCAGGACGCCGATGTTGCGTTCCTTGAGGAAGCGCACGATGCGCTGGATTTCGATGACGGCGATCGGGTCGACGCCGGCGAAGGGTTCGTCGAGCAGCACGAAGCGCGGATTGGTGGCCAGCGCGCGCGCGATTTCGACGCGGCGCCGTTCGCCGCCCGAGAGCGACAGCGCCTGGTTGTCGCGCAGCTTTTCGATCTGTAATTCGCCCAGGAGCGTATCGAGCCGTTCGTCGAGCCGGGACTTGGTCAGGGGCTTGCCGTTTTCGCGCTGTAATTCCAGCACGGCGCGGATGTTTTCCTCGACGGTGAGCTTACGGAACACCGAGGCTTCCTGCGGCAGATAGGACAGGCCGAGTTCGGCGCGGCGATGGATGGGCTGGCGCGCGATGGAGACGCCGTCGAGCAGGATCTCGCCGCCGTCGGACGGCACCAGGCCGACGATCATATAGAACGAGGTGGTCTTGCCCGCGCCGTTGGGGCCGAGCAAACCGACGACTTCGCCGCTTTCGACTTCGAGCGCGACGTCGGAGACGACTTGCCGTACGCCGTAGCTCTTTTGCAGGCCGCGGACGATCAGGGTGCTGCTCATTATTTTCCTTTGGTATCGGCCGGCGCGCTGCTTGGGGCAGGGGCGCTGTTCGGGGTCGATGCGCCACTTGGGGGATGATGCGGCTGGATGATGACGATCGGCCGCTCCTCACCCTTGGCAACGCCGTCCGGACTCATGGCGCCGGTCACGATTTCGGTCAGGCTGTTGTAGGTCAGGAAGGGGCCGGTGGCCTCGTCGGTCTTGACCTTGCCGTTCAAGCTGCGTGCCTTGGCATGTTCGTACATGCTGGCGACGCCGGTTTTTTGATCGTAGGTGATGCGGTTCGCCGCTTCCCCCTCCACCCACAAGTCCGGGCCGCCGTCGCGTTTCTGGCGCATCGTCGCCAGCCCCCCGTTGGGCGCATAGAGCGTGTAGAAATCCCAACCGTCGGGCGACTCCGTGACGACCAGCTTGGTGCCTTTCATGATCAGCGTCCCTTGCGTCAGGATCACATTGCCGGTGCAGGTGCGGATCATTTTCACGTCGTCGTTGACGCTGTAGTCGCAGCGGATGTCGATCTCCTTGTCGGAGTCGGCCTTTTCGGCGTGGGCTGCGAGCGGGAATGCTTGAAGTGCAATCAGCAGGAAGGGCAGGATGCGTGAAATCATGGTTGGGCTCACCGGATGTCAGTGCTTGTGGGGTTGGGTGATGGCGTGGACGTTGCTCGTCAGTTTGGAAATGAGCGTCGCATTGTTGGTGTAAAAGCCGGCGCCGGTCATCACTGTGGCGCCTTGGTGGATTTCCACGGCGTGCGTCGTCTGCATCACCTGGTCGTCCGGCAGGAATTGCATGAAGTCCGAGCTCAGGTGCAGATGCGCCGCCTGCGCCGACTCGGGGCGGTCGATGTTGACGTCGCCGAACATCTCGACCAGGCTGGCATCGCTGTTGGCCGTGCCGCGCAGGGCGGTCATGGTGACGGCGGGCTTGTCGACCGACAGGCCCTTGACCACCGGCAGCGTGATTTCGTAGCTGTCGTCGTTGGGGAAGTGCGTCATGCGCTGACCGGCGACGGAATAGCGTGCCTGGCCGGTCGGCAGGGTTTTGACGAAGCGAAAATTATCGACGAAGTAATCGGGATCGGTGCGCGCCGCCGACGAAGCCTTGTCGCCGGCGCCGCGCAGCAGCACTTCGCGCACCCACAGGCTGCCCAGGGCCATGGCCGCCGCGATGACGAGCGCGACGATCATGCGCAAACGGTTTGCCGAATTGATGTCGCTCATTGCTGCTTGCCGTCGGTCAGGGCACCATCGGCGGCGAACACCATCAGGCGCACGCGCGCCGCACGAGAGACGGTGGTTCGTGCGTCAGCCATCAAATCACCTTGGCGCGCGTCAAATCGTGGATATGCAGCGCGCCGACCAGGCGCCCGGCGGCGTCGGCCACCAGCAATTGGTTGATGCGGTGCTGCTCCATGACCTGCACCGCTTCGACGGCGAGCTGGTCCGGCCCCACCGTACGCGGGTTGTGGTGCATCACGTCGGCGATGGTGAGATTGCGGAAATCCTGCACGTCTTCGATCAGGCGGCGCAAGTCGCCATCGGTGAAGATGCCGACGGTGTGAAACTGGGCATCGACCACGGCCGTCATGGCCATGCCTTTCTTGGTGATCTCGAGCAGCGCGGCGGACAGTGAGGTGTCGGCCGTGACGGCGGGGATGGCATCGCCATTGCGCATCACGTCGCGCACGTGGGTCAACAGGCGCCGGCCCAGTGCGCCGCCCGGATGCGAGCGCGCGAAATCGTCTTCCTTGAAGCCGCGTGCGTCGAGCGCAGCGACGGCCAGCGCGTCGCCCATGGCCAGCGTGGCCGTGGTCGAGGTGGTCGGCGCCAGGTTCATGGGGCAGGCTTCCTTGTCGACGCTGACGTCGAGATGGACTTCGGCCAGTTGCGCCAGGTTCGACGCCGGATTGCCGCTCATGGCGATCAGCTTGGCGCCCATGCGCTTGACCAGGGGCACGATGGTCAGCAATTCGCCGGTTTCGCCCGAATTGGAGATGGCGATGAAGACGTCGCGTTCGGTCACCATGCCGAGGTCGCCATGCGCCGCTTCGGCCGGGTGCACGAAGAACGATGGCGTGCCGGTCGAAGCCAGTGTGGCGGCAATCTTGCGCCCGATGTGGCCCGACTTGCCGATGCCCGAGACGACCACGCGGCCGTCGCATTGCAGCAACAGCTCGACCGCGCGCGCGAACGCATGCGAACCGTCGGCGGCAAGCCGGTCCTTTATCGCTAGAATGGCATCTGCTTCGATTTGCAGCGTGTCGAGCGCGAACTCGAGTGCGCGCGCCGCGGCAGATTCATCGAAAGCATTGGGCGTGGTTTTTGCATGGGGTACACTCATGCCCAAAGTATAAACGAATTCGCCGAGGAAGAATTTTTCGAAAGCAAAAAACCTGCCAGATATGTTTGACGGTTTTTTCGCTTGGTTTTCAATGGTATGTCGTAACGGCGGATAGGTAACAAAAAATCATGTTTTCTCCTCTGGAACTGGCCCTGCTCCTGCTCGCTGCGGCTGTCGCGGGCGTCGTGGTTTTCCGCATGATGCATCTGCCGCCCATGCTGGGCTACCTCGTGGTCGGCATCCTGATCGGGCCGCATGGCCTGGGTATGGCCGACGATAACGAGACCACGCATACGCTGGCCGAATTCGGCGTGGTGTTTTTGATGTTCTCGATCGGGCTGGAGTTTTCCCTGCCCAAGCTTTCCTCGATGCGCAAGAACGTGTTCGGCCTCGGCATGGCCCAAGTGCTGGTCACGCTTGTGGTCACGATGGCGTTCGGCTGGGCGACGGCCTATGCGCTGCCCAATATTGCCGATATCAGCTGGAAGGCGGCGTTTGCTTTGGGCGGTGCGCTGGCGATGTCGTCCACCGCCATCGTCTCCAAGCTCTTGACCGAGCGGCTGGAACTGGAAAGCGAACACGGCCGGCGCATCATGGGCATCCTGCTGTTTCAGGACCTCGCTTTGGTGCCGCTGTTGATCGTGGTGCCGGCCATGGCGCATCCGCAGGGCGGCTTGATGGCCGAGCTGGCCTGGGCGGCGGGCAAGGCCGTCATCGTGCTGGTGCTGCTGCTGTTCATCGGGCAAAAGCTCATGCGGAGCTGGTTCAACGTGGTGGTGCGGCGCCGCTCGCAGGAATTGTTCATGCTGAACCTGCTCCTGGTCACGCTGGGCGCGGCATGGATTACCGAGCGCGCGGGATTATCGCTGGCCTTGGGCGCCTTCGTCGCCGGCATGCTGATTTCCGAAACCGAATACAAGCACCAGGTGGAAGAAGACATCAAGCCCTTCCGCGACGTGCTGCTCGGTTTGTTTTTCATCACCATCGGCATGCTGTTGAACCCGGCGCTGGTGGCGCGGTACTGGTGGATCGTGCTGTTGCTGCTGACCGGGCCGGTGTTGCTCAAGTTCGTCGTCATCGCCGGCCTGGCGCGCTTGTTCGGGGCGAACACCGGCGTGGCGCTGCGCACCGGCCTCGCGCTGGCGCAGGCCGGCGAATTCGGCTTTGTGCTGATCAACCAGATGGGCGACCTGCAGATGGCCGACCCGCTGCTGATCCAGCTCGTGCTGGCCTCGATGGTGCTTTCGATGCTGATTGCGCCCTTCCTCATCGCCAAGTCCGACGCCATCGTGATGAAGCTTTCGGCCAACGAGTGGATGATGCAATCGTTGGCCTTGACCCAGATCGCCACGCGCACGATGACGACGCAAAAGCACGTCATCATCGCCGGCTTCGGGCGCAGCGGCCAGCATCTGGCCAAGATGCTCGAAGAGGAAGGCATCGCCTACCATGCGCTCGACCTCGATCCGGACCGCGTGCGCGAGGCGCAGGCGGCAGGGGCGCAAGTATCGTATGGCGATGCGGCCCGGCGCGAGAGCCTGAAAGCGGCGGGGATTGCCCGTGCCGCGGCGATGGTCATCACCTATGCCGACACGGCGGCGGCGATCAAGACGCTGCACTTCGCGCACGAAGTTGCGCCCAATCTGCCGGTGATCGTGCGCAGTTACGACGACATGGATCTCGACAAGCTGCGTGCCGCCGGCGCCGCCGAAGTCGTGCCGGAGGCATTGGAAGGCAGCCTGATGCTGGCCTCGCACGCGTTGGTGCGCCTGGGTGTGCCGCTGCGGCGCGTGGTGCACCGCGTGCAGGAAGCGCGCGACGAGCGCTATGCCTCGCTGCGCGGCTATTTCCACGGCGCGGGCGATGCGCCCGACGACGAGGAAAATATCCAGACGCGGCTGCATTCGGTGCCGGTAGGCGAGGGCGCGAAGGCCGTGGGCAAGCCGCTTGCTGCGCTGAAGCTCGACGATGTCGGCGCCGAGGTGATGTCGATTCGGCGCGGCAAGGGTAACGTCGAGGTCGCACCCGACGTCGTGCTGCGGGCGAACGATATTGTGGTCCTGCGCGGACCGACCGAAGCGGTGGCACGCGCGGAAGCCAGGCTGCTCAGATAGTCAAACCGTCGGCAGGATGGTGAACGACGTGAAGTGCTCGGCCCCTTCCTGCGACAGCGCAATCACTTGATCGACTCGCGCTGCGGGCGGCCCGCGCCTGGACCACTCCACCATGGTTTGGACTTGCTCGTGGCTGCCGGCAACGCAGGCCTCGACTGAGCCGTCGCTGCGGTTGCGCACCCAGCCGCGCAGACCCAGTTTTACCGCCGTGTCGGCGAAGGCGGCGCGATAGCCGACGCCTTGCACCCGGCCCATGACTTGCAATAGCATGCTCATGGAATCTCCCGATTCTCCGATTCCCCCAGCGGCAATCTGCCGATGAGCCAGCCGGTCTTGGCGCCGGACAAGGTCAAGCCCATTTGGCCCCGGACGATGGGCAGGCGGCAAGCCAGGCCAAGACCGAGGTCGCGCAAGCCGCTGCCTAGGCGCGCGTGCGATTGGAACAACGGCGTCAACCAGCGGCTTGCCGTTTGATAATAGCGCAAATGCGGCTTGCGCTTCGTCGAGTATTGCTTCAGCGCCGCGGGCAGTTCGGTTTGTTCCGCCAGGCATTGCGCCAGCGTCCACGCATCAACCAGGGCGAGATTGGCGCCCTGGCCCAGTTGCGGGCTGGTGGCGTGGGCGCAGTCGCCCAGGCAGACCGCGCGCCGGTCGTGCCACTGCGGCATGATGATGTCGGCGTAGCTGGCGTAGGCCAGTTGCGCAGGCGATTCGATGTGAGCCAGGAGCGACCCGATCGGCGCGAGTTCCAGCACGCTGCGCTTCCACGCATCCAGACTCTGGTTGCGCCAGGCGGGCAAGTCGTCGCGGTGCAGGCTCCAGAAGATCGAGAGCAACTGCCGCTTCTGCTGCCAAGCGCGCCCGGTCGGCATCACGCCCAGCATCTGGCGCGCATCGCGATACCATTGGCGCAGCATGCCGTCGGTGGCGCCATCGTCGGGTACGACGGCCCAAAGCGCGCCCCAGGGGTAGGGCTTGGCGACGGCTGGGATATCGAGCTGACCGCGCAGGCGCGAATGCGTGCCGTCGGCGATGACGACGGCGTCGAAACTGCCCAGCAACACCTCGCCTTGATACAGCTCGGCGCGCTCCTCGGTTTGCACGATGCGATCGACTTCGATGCCGCAATGTATCTCTGCGTCAGTCCGGCGCAAGGCATTCCATAGCGCTGAAAACAGCGTGCCGCGATGCAGGCCGAGGCCGTAGGCATCTTTGGCGTAGTGGCTATAGTGCACGTCGAGTACGGCGCGTCCGCCCGGTATGGTTCCATAGAGGCGCGTGATGCGTGCACCGTGTGCCGCGATCTCGTCGAGCAATCCCAATTGCCTGAGCACGTGCATGCCGGAGGGCTGCAGCAGGATGCCGGCACCGACCGCGCCCGGCTCGCTCACGCGTTCGAACAGCGTGACGCGATGCCCGGCGCGTGCGAGGAAGAGCGCGCTCGCGGCGCCGGCCGTGCCGCCGCCGACGATGGCGATCGCCTGCGAACGCATGCCCATGCGCTTAAGACTTCAACAACGGGGCGAGATACTTGCCGGTGACGCTCTTGCTGTTCTTGGCAACCTGCTCGGGCGTGCCTGTCGCGATGATCTGGCCGCCGCCCGCGCCGCCCTCGGGGCCGAGATCGACGATCCAGTCGGCAGTCTTGATCACGTCGAGATTGTGCTCGATGATGACGACCGTGTTGCCCTGGTCGCGCAGGCGATGGATCACCTTCAGCAGCAAATCGATGTCGTGGAAGTGCAGACCCGTGGTCGGCTCGTCCAGGATGTAAAGCGTGCGCCCGGTATCGCGCTTGGACAGTTCGAGCGAAAGCTTGACGCGCTGCGCCTCGCCGCCCGAGAGCGTGGTGGCGCTTTGCCCCAGACGGATGTAGCCCAGGCCGACGTCGAGCAGTGTTTGCAGCTTGCGCGCGATGATGGGCACGGGGCTGAAGAATTCGTGCGCTTCTTCCACCGTCATCTCCAGCACTTCGGTGATGTTCTTGCCCTTGTAGTGGACTTCCAGCGTTTCGCGGTTGTAGCGCTTGCCGTGGCATACGTCGCACGGCACGTAGACGTCGGGCAGGAAGTGCATCTCGACCTTCAGCACGCCGTCGCCCTGGCAGGCTTCGCAGCGGCCGCCCTTGACGTTGAACGAGAAGCGGCCTGCGGCGTAGCCGCGTTCCTTGGCCGAGGGCACTTCGGCAAACAGGTCGCGGATCGGGGTGAACAGGCCGGTGTAGGTGGCCGGGTTGGAGCGCGGCGTGCGCCCGATCGGCGCCTGGTCGACCGAGATCACCTTATCGAAGAATTCCAGACCGCTCAAGGATTCGTGCGGCGCCGGCTCGGTCTGGGAACCGTACAGGTGGCGCGCCGCCGCGTGGTATAGCGTGTCGTTGACCAGCGTCGACTTGCCCGAACCCGAAACGCCGGTGATGCAGGTGAGCAAACCCACCGGCAGTTCGAGTTTGACGTTCTTGAGGTTGTTGCCGGTGGCGCCGTTGATGATGAACTTGCGCGCTGCATCGACCGCGGTGCGCTTTTTTGGCAGCGCAATCTTCAATGTGCCGTTCAGATACTTGGCAGTAAGCGATTTCTTGCTCTTCAAGATATCGGTCAGCGTGCCGTGCGCGATCACTTCGCCGCCATGTACGCCGGCGCCGATGCCCATGTCGACCACGAAGTCGGCGCAGCGGATCGCGTCTTCGTCGTGCTCGACCACCAGCACGCTGTTGCCGATGTCGCGCAAATGCTTGAGCGTGCCGATCAGGCGGTCGTTGTCGCGCTGGTGCAATCCGATCGAGGGTTCGTCGAGCACGTACATGACGCCTGTGAGGCCCGAGCCGATCTGCGACGCCAGGCGGATGCGTTGGGACTCGCCGCCCGAGAGCGTGTCGGCGCTGCGGTCGAGCGAGAGATAATCGAGCCCGACGTTATTCAAGAACTTCAGGCGCGAGATGATTTCCTTGACGATGCGGTCGGCGATCTCGCGCTTGGCGCCGGTCAGCTTCAAGGTTTCGAAAAAGCGCAGCGTCTCGCGCAGGGGCGTGGCCGCCACTTCATAGATTGCGCGTTCCTGGCTGCCCGTGCCGACCTTGACGAAGCGCGCTTCGACGCGCAGGCGATGGCCGTCGCAGCTGGGGCAGGTTTTCTTGTTGATGAACTTGGCCAGTTCTTCCTTGACCGCCATCGAATCGGTTTCGCGATAGCGCCGTTGCAGGTTATTGACCACGCCTTCGAAGGTATGCTCGCGCACCACGGCGCGGCCGCGTTCGTTGATGTAGGTGAACGGAATGGCTTGTTTGCCCGAACCGAACAGCACGGCGTTCTGCGCTTTTTCCGGCAGTTTTTCAAAAGGTACGTCGAGATCGAACTCGTAGAACGCTGCGAGGTTCGACAGCATCTGGAAATAGAACTGGTTGCGCCGATCCCAGCCCTTGATCGCCCCCGAGGCAAGCGATAAATTGGGGAAGGCCACGATGCGCTTGGGATCGAAGAATTCAATGTGGCCCAGGCCGTCGCATTCGGGGCAGGCGCCCATCGGGTTGTTGAACGAGAACAGGCGCGGTTCCAGCTCTTGCAGCGAATAGCCGCAGATCGGGCAGGCGAACTTGTTGGAGAACAGGTGTTCCTTGTTGCTGTCCATTTCGAACGCGATGGCGCGGCCTTCGGCCAGGCGCAGGCTGGTTTCGAAGCTTTCGGCCAGGCGCTGCTTCATGTCGGCCTTGACCTTGATGCGGTCGATCACCACGTCGATGGTGTGCTTCTCGGTCTTTTTCAGCTTGGGCAGCGAATCGGCTTCGACGATCTTGGCCGCTTGCGTGCCGCTTTGCACGCGGAAGCGCACGAAGCCCTGCGCCTGCATCTGTTCGAACAGATCGACGTGCTCGCCCTTGCGGTTGGCCACCACGGGTGCGAGGATCATCAGCTTGGTATCTTCGGGCAGGGCCAGCACGGCATCGACCATCTGCGACACCGATTGCGCCGCCAGCGGCTTTTCCGGGTGGTCCGGGCAATAGGGCGTGCCGACGCGCGCGTACAACAGGCGCAGGTAGTCGTGGATTTCGGTGACCGTGCCGACCGTGGAACGCGGATTGTGCGACGTGGCCTTCTGTTCGATCGAGATCGCCGGCGACAGGCCTTCGATCATGTCTACATCGGGCTTTTCCATCAATTGCAGGAATTGGCGCGCGTAAGCCGAGAGCGATTCGACGTAGCGGCGCTGGCCTTCGGCATACAGCGTATCGAACGCGAGCGAAGACTTGCCCGAGCCGGACAGGCCGGTTATCACGATCAGCTTGTTGCGCGGCAGATCGAGATTGATGTTCTTCAGGTTGTGCGTGCGGGCACCGCGGATACGGATTTCTTCCATGACTGCTTTCGGGCTAGGCGTTCTTACTGTCTGTGGCAGGCTGGGCTTGTCGAAATGCCATTTTGCGGCGCTGCCGGGTCAACCTGATACTATAGCGGCTTTTGCTCCAGGCCGTACGGTTCCAGCTTGGTCTGAAGCAAAAAAACGATGCCGATTTTCCCGGCGTCAAGATGAAGTGGCGGCGCGTAGGCGCCCGCGTTTATAATTGCTTTTCACCCAACACATGATCGAGCTACCAAGCACGCGCAAGGCAGCATAAACTACAGGAGAAATTTATGGCATCGGTCAACAAAGTCATCATCGTCGGCAACCTCGGACGCGATCCGGAAACGCGCTACATGCCCAATGGCGAAGCCGTGACCAACATCGCCGTCGCCACCACCGAGAGCTGGAAGGACAAGAACAGTGGCGAGAAGAAAGAACTCACCGAGTGGCACCGCATTACCTTCTATCGCCGCCTGGCCGAAGTGGCCGGCCAATACCTGAAGAAGGGCTCGCAAGTCTACATCGAAGGCCGCCTGCAGACGCGCAAGTGGACCGATAAGGAAAACATCGAGCGCTACACCACCGAAATCATCGCCGACACGATGCAGATGCTGGGCAGCCGCCAAGGCATGGGCGGCGGATCGGCGATGGACGAGGACTACGGTAGCGGCGGCGGCGCGCCGGCTCCGCGCCAGAATAGCGCGCCTGCGCGTCAGTCGGCACCGTCGAAGCCGGCGCCGAATTTCAGCGATATGGATGACGATATTCCGTTCTGAGGTTTACCTGCGATGTAGTTCGTAAAGTTTTACCAAAAACGCCCCGTGAAAGCGGGGCGTTTTTATTGGGCGAGACCGTTTGTGCAAGCCGGGTTGTTGCTGCATTTGAGTGCCTTGGTTGAGATGCATGTCGTCGCGTGTCATTTTCTGTCTTCCGCTACACTGGTACCCCGCCTTCATCGTACGATACCTTGCCGCTATGCATCTTGCTGCTGTTCGCTCAAAACGGCCCGGCGCCGCCGCACGTGCTATTGCGCGCCTCGCTTTCGCCTGTGCGACGCTGTTTTTCGCTGTATCGTGTCTTGCGGCGACAAGCGAAGAGCCGGTCTACGGTCCCGAGCTCGAAGGGTTCGATTACCCCGAACCGGTGCATCAATTTCAATTCGTCTCGCAAGGCGTTTCCCTGCACATGGCTTACATGGATGTTGTCGCGGCAACGCCGAATGGCCGCACGGTGGTGCTGTTGCACGGAAAGAATTTCTGTGCGGCCAACTGGGAAGGCACAATCAAGGTATTGAGCAGTGCCGGCTATCGCGTGATCGCGCCGGATCAGATCGGGTTTTGCAAATCGAGCAAGCCGGCGCATTATCAATACAGTTTCCAGCAGCTGGCGCGTAACACGCGTGCGTTGCTCGATACGTTGGGAGTGAAACAAGTCATCGTCATGGGGCACTCGACGGGCGGCATGCTGGCGCTGCGCTATGCTCTGATGTATGCGACGCAGACCGAGCGCCTGGTGCTGGTCGACCCGATCGGCCTGGAAGACTGGAAAGCCAAGGGTGTGCCGTCACCGAGCGTCGACGACTGGTATGCGCGCGAGCTGCAAACCACGGCAGCGCGCATCCGCAATTACGAGCAGGCGACCTATTACGCGCATCAATGGAAGCCGGAATACGAGGGGCCGGTGCAGATGCTGGCCGGCATGTATCGCGGTCCGGGACGTGAGCTTGTCGCGTGGAATTCGGCGCTGCTCTACGACATGATTTTCACCCAACCCGTGGTGTATGAATTCGGCTTGATCCAGACGCCGACCTTGCTGCTGATCGGAGACCGCGACACGACCGCCATCGGCAAGGATTTTGCGCCGCCCGAGGTGCAAGGGCGGCTTGGCAACTATCCCGAACTGGCCAAGCTCGCGGCACAGCGCATTGCACATGCAACTTTGGTCGAATTTCCCGACCTTGGGCACGCGCCGCAGATTCAGGACCCGGTTGCATTTCATGCGGCTCTGCTCGAGGGGCTACGCCAACTTGATCAGCCGCACTGATCGTTTTATCGGCGAGTCAAAGTTTGCACAGGTTCAGCGCGTCAGATAGTCGGCATGCCTGATGCTGGTGTGACGACTACTCCTTGCGTGAGGCAAACCAATGCAAGTCGACCGCGCCGGCCATGGCCTTGTAGCCTGCGTCGTTCGGGTGCAGGTGGTCGCCGCTGTCGAAGGCCGGCAGCAGATGATCGGGGTGCGCCGGATCGCGCAATGCCTGGTCGAAATCCGCCACCGCGTCGAACGCGCCGGCACTGCGAATCCAGGAATTGATTTCCTGCCGTTTGGCTTCCCCGGCTGGGGTGAAATACGGATGCGTGGGCGTGCCGTAGTCGACAATGCCGGCATACGGCAGCAAGGTGCCGCCGACGACCTTGATGCCTTTTTCGTGGGCCTGTGCAACCAGCGCCTGTATGCCTTCGATAATTTGCTTGGACGAGACCTTGGCCCGCGCCGTGCCCAATAAGCTGATGGCGGCGATGTCGTTGATGCCTTCTTCCAGGATCACCCAGCGCACGCCGGGCTTGCCGAGCACGTCACGCTCGAAGCGGCCCAATGCGCTTTGGCCGCGGAACGGGTCCGCTGCATCCTGCAAAAGCCGGTTGCCTGCAACGCCTGAATCGACCACGGCCATCGATGCCGGCGCGTCCGAGGATTGCAGCCGCGCCGCCAACGCATCGGGCCACCGGCCGTTGGCGTCCACCGCCGAACCTACGCCGTCGGTGATAGAGGTGCCCATGGCGACGATGGCGCCGGCGGCGCTGCTGCCCGCGACTTCCACATCGGTCAGGAAGAAGCGGCTGCCGGTTACTTTGGCAGAGGCAAGGCCGATGGCTGCAGTGTCATCGCGACCATGCACGAGGTAGGCGCGTTCCATGCCGACACCGTGGATGGTCGACGGATTCCTGGCGGCACCGTGGGTTGGTATGTAGATGCTGACCGCCAATTCCTGCAGCGCGGCGACCGGCATGTCGATTGGATCACTCAACGCCGTGCCGCCTTTGGCGATCGTCAGTGTCGGCTTGCCGTCGAACGTCAGCGCATGATCGCTGCCCGGCTCGATGGCGGGGCCGGTCGCATGCAAGGCAATGTGCACCGGCCCCAAGGTCAGCGGCCCTTTGCCATACAGGTTCGACAGGCGAATACGCACACTTGAACCGCCGACGCTGGTGCGGACGATTTGGCGGACGGTCGCTCCCTGCAGCACAGGCCCCGCTTCGTCCGGTGCCGCGGTCCAGGTGTCGATCCAATGGGCATCGGCCTCAACCTCAGCCCAGGCGGGTTCCATCACGCCAATCGACGCGAGCAAGAGCCCAGCGGTTGCAAGCACGGGTGTCCTACGTTTCATGTGGCCTTCCTTCTTGTGGTCAAGAGTCTTATTTGAAAATGAGGTGAAGAATGTTCACCCAAACCTGCGGCCTGGCGAACAGCAGGTAGAGCGCAAGCGCCTGCCCGGCCATGACACACGGCAGGGCATATCGATAGACTACATGGACCCTTCCTTGCACCGCGAGGTCGCGCAGCGCGCCAAGGAGGATCAGTAGGTCGATGCCGCCGTAGGCCCAGGGAATCCCGGGAACGAAGGGGAATCGCGCCAGCGCGGCCCCCATCAAGCCGCAGGTGCCGATCAGCATGAGTCGGCGATGGAATTCCGGCTCGCGCCGCCAATAGATGGCCAGCCAGAAAGCGGTCGCAAACAGCAGCATGTCGTTGAGCGACACCGCGAAGAACACGTGGCTCGTTGCGCTTTGCTGGCTGGTTGCGGCGGTTGCCACGCCAAGGATGGGCACGAGCCCTCCCAGCACAACGCCGAACGTGCCGAGACGGCGATGCAATCTGACGCTCGCGCTTCTTACCAGCCCTGACTGCACGATGAATAGCACCACCCATGAGGCAAATACGATAGCGTGCACATAGAAGATGGGCGGTGGCGCAACATCGGGATGAATCAGGCTGTCGCCGACGGTGTGGCTGAAGCCGTAGACGACGATGGCGCCGAGCAGCAGCGCCATGCCGAAATAAAAGAATCGATCGAGGGTTTGCTGAACAACTCGGCTCATGTGTCGGTCCCCAGGCGTGATTGGATGGGCACCGTCAGGCCCGCATCCTTGCCGCGATTTTTGCCGCGATTCGGCAATGCCGCAGTCTAGCGGCAAGCGCCTTGCGGAAACAACAGCGAACCGTGCATAGCAAGTATGCGCAATGGGAATACTGCGGCCCGGGTTTTCGCCGGCTTAGCCGACACGTTTGCGCGGTTTGCCGCTGATCGTATTGAAGTGGGTGATGCCGTGCATGGAGTGGTTAAGCACGTCGAAAGCCTGCTCGCGAAACCAGCGATGCGCGGCATCGTGATGATTGCGCGCATGCCAAAGCAGCCAGTATCGATAGGTCTGGACGTCGAACGGCAAGGGCTTGCGCACGATGGGCGCGTCCCTGCCAAGCGCGATGGCGATGTGCATGGGGATGGTCAGCAACAGATCGTTGGCGACGACTAAGCGCAGGGCCGATGAGAAGAACGGCACGCTGTAACGTATTTCGCGCTGCAGGCCCTGGCGCGCCAGGTATTGTTCGACGAAGCCGTCCTTGTCGCTGCCGCCGCCGATGCGCAGGTGCGGCCACCCCACATAATCGGCCAGGCCCAGCGGTTGGCCGGCGAGCGGATGGCTCGCTCGCATGACGCACACGGGTTTGTCTTCCCCCATTGCGTGCCCATGCAGGTTGTCCGGCAACATGTCCGCGATCATGGGCACCAGGTCGACCCCCTCGTCGGCGAGCAGGCGATAGTGGCCCGGCTCCCACATGCGCAGCGCCACGCGCACCCGTGGCGCCTGGGCAGAAATTTTGCCGATCAATTCCGGCAGCATATGTTCGGCAATGTAATCCGAACCGCAGATCGTGAATAGCCGCGAGCATTGGGCCGGATCGAAGCGCGGCGTCTCCAGCGCCGATTCCATGCTCGACAACACGGCTTTCAGGGGGCCGCGCAACGCCTCCGCCTGTTGCGTCAGCAGATAACGCTGGCCTTCGCGGATCAGCAAGGGGTCGCCGAGCTGTTCGCGCAATTGCGCCAACTGGCGGCTTAGTGCAGATTGCGTCAAGCCCAACACCTTGGCCGCAGCGGTCAGGTTGCGCGTTTCCAGCAGCACGTCCAGGGAGCGAAGCAGGTTGAGATTGAACTGTGGCGTCAGCATCGATTTGTCGTCATTTTTGTTGGGCGTGCTGTGAAGTTGCGTCGTGAAGCTGTTTTCATCTCGAAATCGCGGGCGCTGCGGGCAGTAACACGCTGTCGAGAGATATTGTTCTACGCTCCCGGCGCGGCACAGGCCATGGGGCCTTGTCATATTTCATGTGGGAAATTTCGATGCGCAATTGACGCTTCGAGGTCGATCAATGTTACGCCGCGCCGTGATCTCTTGCAAATTCGAAACGCCGCGCTGGGGCGGATATCGCGCATCTTTGCAATTCTCTACAGCGGTTCTTGTATTTCGAGGCGTTGAAGAGCGCGAGGAAGAACGTTCCCGGCGGCGCTGTCGGCTGCCGGGAACGAATCATTGCGTGATGACGAAATCAGACGGGCGGACCGCCGTTGATCACGCGCAGCAAGACCATGATGATCGCGACGACGAGCAGGATGTGGATGAAGCCGCGCATGGTGTAGGACGTCACCAGCCCCAGCAGCCACAGAATGATCAGGACGACGGCAATGGTATAGAGCATGTTGCCTCCTCAATGTTGTGGTTCAAGCATGCGATCGCCGTCCGGAGACGGTTTGCGTCCCCGGTTTCGATCGGATATTGCTTGGTTATGCCGCGGCGCGGCGCGGCGCGGCCGTGTTGAAGACGAAATCAGTTATTGACGGCGATGTCGTTCTTCACTGCGCGAACGCCATCGGTCTGGCGCGCGATGGCCTCGGCCTTCTTTGCATCGTAGTCGGTGGCAGCGTGGCCGCTCAGCCATACGATACCCTTGTCGTCGGTGTCGACGCGGATGTCTTTCAGGCTCTTCAGATGTTCCGCCGCCAGTTTGGTCTTGATCGCCGCCGTGATGGCGGAGTCCTTGACGAAGGTGCCGGGATGCGAAGCGTCGACATCATCGGCAAAGGCGCCGGCTACCGGCAAGAGCGTGCCGGCGATGAAGATGAGCGAGTAGAGTGCGTTGCGTTTCATGATGAGTCCTCCTGGTTTGATGACAGTGCAGTCATGGCGGCGTTACCGCTGCCGTATTGTTGGAAAATGGGGAAAGGACGCCACGGCCGTGCCGCCGCGTCCGCAGGGTCAAGCGTGTCGCACGATGCCGTGGTCGATCCGGACCTGCTCGCCGACGCGCAGTTCGGAACCTTCATCCTGGGTGAAGACCTGGTAACCGCCCTGGTTCAGGCGTACACCGATCTGGAAGGTACTGTGGGCAGGCGCCACCGGCGTGCCGGCAACGTCGCTCGACCCGGCCGGCGGCGGCACGACTTGAACCAATTGGATCGATTCGATCACGCCATATTGATAGTCGGGAACGACCACGCGGGTGGTGACGACGGTGGTGGTCGGCGGTTCGGGGTTGGAAGTGCCGCATGCGCTCAATAGGGCCGCCACGGCGAGGCTGCAAAACAAGACGGGACGTACGGTATTCATGGCAATCCCTTTCGCAAGATTGTTGTTGGTACCGGAAGAAGACGTGAAGGCAGTGATACCTTCGCACGAGACAATGCCGCCAACGTAGTCGGCTTGTGCAATCGATGAAAATCAATTGCACAATTTTTGTGTCTCCGGCAAGTTGGATGCGCAAGTAATGTTGTAAGTTCCGCAAAAATTCTGGGGGCAGGTCTTTCTTTGGGGAACATTGATTGCGGGTATCATTCTTTGCGCCAATGTATCGGAGAACCGGTATGGACAAAAAAGCCGCCGACATCGGTCGGCGGCTTGTCGCAAGGGCGGCGCTGTATCAGTTGCCGTAGGCGGCGAAGTAAGCCTTGTATGGCACCGAGAACGAGTAGCCGGTGTACGCGTCCCAGTTGATCGACCACGCCATCAGGCCGCGTAGGTTGGGCGTGACCTGATGCGGCGTGTAGCCGCTGCAGATACCCTTCATCAGGCAATCGAGCGCGGCCTCGGTATCGGAAGTCGCGACGAAGCCGTTGCCGGCGTCGCTGTTGGCCGGCAGGCCGATCACGACTTGATCGGGCCGTAAGCCGGGCCAGACCTTGCCGCCGCTGTTGGCCACGGGGAAGCCGGCCAGCTCCATGTCGGTCATCGCCTCCAGGAAGTCCGAGCCGCCCATGGTGTGATACTGGTTGTCCAGGCCGGTGATCGCGCCGGAGTTATAGTCCTGCACCATCAACAGCGTCAATTGATTGCGCATGGCATAGATCACCGGCAGGAAGGCGCCCGAGCGCGGATCGGCCGAGCCGTTCGGGCCGGGGCCGTAGAAGCTGTAGCCGAGCTGCACGAAGAAGGTTTCGGGCGCCATGGTCAGCACAAAGTTCGAGCCATAGTGAGAAGTGATCTGCTGCAAGGCCGAGATCAGGTTGACCACCACGGGCGTGGTCGGATTGGTGAAATCGGTGTCGCCCGCGTTCAGCGATAGCGACTCGTTTTCGAAGTCGATGTCGATGCCGTTCAGTCCCCAGGTGTCGACGATATTTTCGACCGACGTGACGAAGTTCGCCACCGATGCGGCCGAAGTCAGTTGTACCAGGCCGTTGGCGCCGCCGATCGAGATGATCACCTTTTTGCCTGCGGCCTGCTTGGCCTGGATCGCCGCCTTGAAATCCGCGTCGCTTTCAGTGCCTGGGCAGTCGGCCGCCGAGCAGCGCGTGAAGGTGATGTTGCCGCTGCTGTCGGAATCGGCAAAGGCCAGCGCAATCACGTCCCAGTTGTTCGAGACGCTGGCCATCGGGATATAGCCCGCGCCGTTGTAGAAGCTCGAATGCAGGTAGCCGACCAAGGCGTGCGTCGGTAGGCCATTGACTGGTGTTGGCGTGGGGGTGGGCGTTGGCGTCGGCGTCGGCGTGGGAGTTGGGGTTGGCGTAGGCGTAGGAGTCGGTGTTGGAGTAGGTGTGGGCGTCGACGAACAGGTGCCGCCGGCCTTGTACAGGCTGCCTACCGTCGGATTCCAGCCCGTGCCGGCGGTGTCGGTCTGGTTCACCAATGCCGTGTAAGTCGCGCCGTTGTACGTCACGACCTCCCCTGCCGTATAGGTGCCGCCCGACACCCACGTTACGCAACCGGGTGTGGGGGTTGGTGTGGGTGTGGGGGTTGGTGCAGGTGTTGGCGTGGGAGTGGGCGTTGGTGTCGGAGTGGGTGTTGGCGTAGGCGTCGGGGTAGGTGTTGGAGTGGGCGTCGGCGT
>OUWB010003772.1_pt1 | contig 57340 bp, 46 predicted proteins | sample 1779821 | NCBI WGS metagenome assembly OUWB01 (sample SAMEA3914806, study PRJEB12502) | metagenome | biome: forest; material: soil | place: Canada | collected 2011-08-03 | depth 0.1 m
GCCGCCTGGGCCGCAACGGCCACGGCGGGAGCGCTCATGAGCAGTGCGGCGGCACCCAGCAGAGCGATGAACGTATTGTGTTTCTTGTGTTCCAGCATTTTTCGCCAATTCCTGAATATGGACATCACCCGAATGGGTTGACCAAGGACTAAAGGGGGAAGCGTTTACCCCATGTTAAACCACAGATCGCTCGAGCAAAAAGGACCGAAGAACGGTCGATCGTCGTGCAGACCTTTCGTCTCTAGGTGCGGTGCCTACGGATTTCTGCCGTCCGTATAACCCCATCGCCAGAGCGCAAACCGCGCCAATATGAACCCATAGGAGTCAAAAGGCGACCTCTTTGTTAACGGTTACGAGCCGGCAACAGAGCGGTTTGGGTGCCAAATGACCCGGCAGGCGCTTAAACGTCAAGGTGTCTGTTACGGACTTTTCACGCCGCCCTAGCCCCTAAGGGATCGACCTTGAAAAAGTGTGAATCAAAAAGTGAAATATGTCCGATAGTTAATCCACCGGTCGCGCCCGAAACTTTTTCCGCCGCAAATTAAAAAAAATTCGTAAGCGCGATGCTTTTTCGCACAAGCGACTCGTCCGACGCGAAAAAATCCGAAGCCTGTGCAACCCATAGCGACGTTCGCCGGCCCATATCAGCCATTCACCCGCCGAGTCGCGCGCTGTATATGGCGGTTAGCGCTACCATACGCCCCTGCCCCGCCACGCTGTTTTCAGCCTCGAACCGTGGCTGGTCGCGACCTGTGGCGCGCGCTCCGGGAGCCGGGGGCAACCGCGCTATCGATATCGCCGTTCAGGGACAGTTTGACGATGACCAGCACGACCAGGCACCAGCGCAGGTCGTTCCACGACAGGGTCATGCTCTCGGTCAGGCTTTCGATCGAGAACATGGCCAGGAACGGCAAGGCAAAATAGCCACCGTCACCCTTGAATGCCCGCCAAAGGCCCTTCAGCCAGGTTTCGGCGAAGACGATGGCCCACAGGACAAAGCCGCCGATGCCGAGCCCCAGCCAGACCTCAAGCCAGCTGGAGTGGGCGTGGTAGGGTCGAAAGCCGGCGACGGCAACGATCTTGGCCAGGGGCGCCCAGCGGTCTTCGGTGGTCCACACCACACCGTAGCCGAAGCCGGTATTCGGCCGGGTCGCGATCTGGCGCATGATGCCGTCCCAGATAAAGGTCCGCCCGGTCAGGGTGGCGTCCTTACCGAGCAGCGAGAAAAGCAGGTTGGGCGCGACCAGTATGACGCCGGCCAGGGTGACCAGAACCGAGGCGACGCCCCAGCTGACCAGGATGGCCATGACCGGTCCGCGCTTGGCCACCCAAAGCGCCGCGACCACCGTCAAGCCGATGACCAGGCTGAGCAAGGCGGTCTTCGACTGCGACATCAGCACCAGGAAGGCCATGACCACGGCCGCGACGGCCCATCCCCGCCAGCGCGACGAATTGTGCAAGGCGGCCGCGACGGCCGCGACAAAGCCGACGGCCATGGTGGCGCCCAGGTTGTTCTTTTCGTCGTAGACGCCGCGCCAGGCGCCGGGAAACAGGTCGGTCATCTTCCCCTTGTCGGGAAACAGCACGACCATGATGATCGAGGCGAAGGCCAGGACAGCGAAGGTCAGGGCCAGGACCTCGGTCAGGCGCCGCCAGGAAAAGCGCGCCGCCAGGGTATAGGCGCAGCCGCTGGTCATCACCATGGCGATGAAACGGCGCAGCGTCGTATCCGGATCGATCGACCACAGCATCGAGACCAGGCACATCAGGATCAGGGCCAGCAGCAACGGCGTCCGCACCGCCGCGTCGATCAGCCGACGCCAGGCCGGCACGGCCAGGCCGATCCCGCAGATATAGACGGGATAATAGATCAGGCGAATGATGCCGCTGTCGGACACCGGTTCGGTCGTCCCATAGCCGAAGATCGGGCATTGCCAGCCCTGGGAGAAGCCGAACAGGACCAGGAGGCCGAGCGCCAGCGACACGCCCATGCCATTCCAATCCTTGGCCCAGTCTTTGGCCCAGCCGTCGACAAAGGCCCCAAGCACGGGAATGCCGGCATAAAAGGGCCGTCGAGCGGCTTGAGCGGGCGCCTGGGCGGGCATGGGAACGGCTTCCTTGCGGAGGTTGATCTTCGCTTTTAGCCCGGGAAGCGTTGAATGATGGTTTATGGCCGGCAAATTCCCCCACAAAGGGCACGACGCTTGCAGGAACACGCCTGAAACGGTTTCCGCCATCCGGAAACAGCTGCGAGCCAGATACTGCCCAATGCCGACAAATTCCCAGCAAAATCAATCTTATATTTCAAGTGTGCGCGCCGGTTTGGCCAAGCCCGAGGCTGGTTCACAACGACACACGGAAAAGCCCAGCCCCCTGACCTGGGTGTTGCGCTTTGGCGCAATGCTGGCCTATGGCGGCTATGCGTGGCTGCTGTGGACCTTGTGGCATAGCCTGGAACCGCATATTTCCGACGACCTGACAGTCAAGATCATGGGGCATGCGGTCGGCACCCACCAGGTCCGCGAAAAGCTGTTCGAGTCGGGCCTGTGGCTGCTGGTGCTGCTGCCCTTCGTCCTCTATGTCGAAGCCCTGGTCGTCGGCTGGCCCAAGGCGGCGCTCCGCCGCATCCTGTTCGACCGCAACGCCTCGATCCGCATGGACATCGGCGTCATCCTGGCCGACCAGGCGCAGGTGCTGCGCATTGCCGGGCGGCTGATGACGTTCGGCCTGTCGGCGGCTGCCGGCACGTGGATCCACGACGCTATTGCCCAAAAGACCGGCGTGACCATCGGGCTTTCCGCCCTGCCCTACGCCCTGCAGATTTTCGGCTACTTCTTTATCTATACCTTCTTCGACTACTGGACCCATCGCCTCGACCACACCAAGCTGTTCTGGCCGCTGCACCGCTATCACCATTCGACCGAGGACTTCTGCGTGCTGACCTCGCTGCGTCAGCATCCGGCGGCCTTCACGCCCATCTTCCTGATCAACATGCCGATGGCCATTCTGGGCGCCCCAGTCGACCAGATGATCCTGATCAACCTGATCGTCACCCTGATCGGCCTGGTCATCCATTCGGGCATCGATTCCGACTTCGGCTTTATCGGCCAGTACATCATCCAGTCGCCGGTCCACCACCGCCTGCACCATATCCTGGACTACAAGAAGGACGGCGTCGGTCATTATGGCCTGCTGCCACTGTGGGACCGCCTGTTCGGCACCTGGAAGGGCGATGCCGACCAGAGCCTGGCGATCGGCGTCGACGAGCCCTACAACCAGGGCTTCGGTTTCTGGAAGGACATTGTCCGCGACTATGTCGACTTCGGGACGCGCCTGTTCCGGCTGGTCACCGGCAAGCCGATCCTGCCCGCCCCGCCGGCGGAGTAGACCTCGAATGAAGCGCTTTTGCCTGGGCCTGCCAGCCCTTCTCCTCCTGTCTGCCCCCCTCCTCTTGCTTGGCATGGCCGATCCGGCCCGCGCCGCGCCGCCCGGCTATCATCTGGTGTGGTCCGACGAGTTCAATGACGGCACGATGCCGGCGCCCGACAAGTGGCGTTATGACACCTGGCGCAATCGCGACGGCTGGTTCAACGGCGAGGCCGAGTACTATTCGGCCGACCGGGCGCAAAACGCCCGCGTCGAGAACGGCCAGCTGATCATCGAGGCCCGCCCCGAGCGCCTGGCGCAATATCCCGACTATGGCGGCCAGGCCTATAGCTCGGCCCGCCTGATCACCCAGGGCGTGGCGAGCTGGACGTACGGCTTCTTCGAAATCCGCGCGCGGCTCAGCTGTACGCGCGGCGTCTGGCCGGCCATCTGGCTGATGGGCGACAACTGGCCCGCCGGCGGCGAAATCGACATCATGGAACAGCTGGGCTTCGATCCGGGCACGGTCTACGGCACGGCGCACACCCCGTGGTCGGTGGCGCACAATACGCCCAGCGGCGCCGCGGCGCAGATCGCGGCGCCGTGCACGGCCTTTCACCGCTACCAGGTCGAATGGACGAAGGATGCGGTCACCTTCGGCGTCGACGACGTGCCCTACCACACCTATTACCGCCCGGTCGATGCGACGCCGCAAACCTGGCCGTTCGACCAGCCGGAATACCTGATCCTCAATGTCGCCGTCGGCGGCAGCTGGGCCGGCCAGAAGGGCATAGACGACAGCGGCATGCCCGACGGCATGGCTGTCGACTATGTGCGCGTCTATCAGCGCTGATATCTAAGAAGCGAACTTGATCAGCCCGTCGATCATCGCCTTGGTGTCGTCGACCGTTTTCACGGCCACTGTCGCGACGCCGGCGTCGCGGGCCGGCGCGTCATTGCCCCCCGGATAGAGGGCATCCCCGACGAACATCATGTCTTTGAGGTCCACGCCCGTCCGTTCGGACAGGTGGCGCAGGCCATAGGCCTTGTCGACGCCGTGTTGGGTGACGTCGATGGAGGTAGATCCGCCGATGCGTACCGACAGATCGCCCAGCGACTTGTCGAGGATTGCCTTGAGCGCCTGGCGCTTTTTCTGGTCGGGGTCCCAAGCGGACTTGGCGTCGCCCGGTGCCTGCTGGCCCAAGGCGGAAAAGGTGATCTGCGTGCCGCGATCCTCGGCCTGTTCGCCCCAGATCTTTTTCGGTTTGAGCCCTGTTTCCGCCACGGCACTATCCATCGCCGCATGGATGCGCTTGCGCTGCTCGTCGGTGAGCGTCTCGGCGTAAATCTGTTTCCAGTCCCCGTCTTCGAAGCGATAATATTTGGCGCCCGTCGTCGGCATCAGGTGCAGGCGCTCGAAACGTGTGCCCTTGGGCAGCTGTTCGACGATCTGGCTTTTGAACTGCGGCCAGTCGCCACCCGAGATAATACAGACGGAACAGACCTCAAGCAGGCCGGACAACAGGCCAGCCATATCCGTGTCGAGGGCCTGCTTGCTAAGCGCCAGCGTGCCGTCGAGGTCGAAAACAACAAAGGATTTCATAGAGGCGACTACTGAACCGGGGAACCGTCTTGTTCTTCCTCGAGCGATACGGCGACGTCGGCATTGGCCGACAGCCGCACGCGCCCGTCTTCGATGTCGGCGACCAGGCCGATATCGATATAGTGGTGATGGCCGGCGTGATGGCCTTCGGCGTTTTCGCTTTTCTTCAGCTTGATGCGGCGGCCGTCGACATGATCGACCGTGCCGACGTGAACGCCGTCGGCGCCGATGATTTCGGCATTTTCCTTGATATCCGCTGCCTGGGCCATGTCCATCTCCTCGTTATTGTCGCTAATGAAACGCCCGCCCGTCTTGCGCCGGGCGGGCGTAAATTAGCAATGAGGAGAGCCCCCTAGCGGTTGGCGATCCGCGTTTCCGGCACGGGCCCATAGGCCTCGGGCGCACCGGTAAAGGCGATCTCGAAGCGGTCGAGCGTTACGCCAGGATCGAGCGCATAGACGGTCAATTCATGCGCCCCGGGCTTGAGCCGCAGGTTGGGCACGATCTCGATATCCTTGTTGCTCAGCGCGTGCTGGCGCCAGGCATTGGAGAATTCCGGCGCATAGAGGTCGAGAATGACAGGTGTCGCGCCATCGATCGATACCGCCACGCGCATCTGGTTCTCCGAGGTCAGCGGGAACATCGGCAAGGCGATAACCCGCAAGGTGGCCATGTCGTCGGCTGTCGTCGTGGCGAAGCGATAGACGGCCTTCGGCGCCGCCGCGATTGCGACCGCGTCGGTCGACTTAAGGGTCGGCACGTCGAGCTTGGCGCGCAGGTCGGCGCCGACATGGCCCAGGCCGTCCAGCACCTCCCAGGCGCCGCTCAGTTGGTCGGCATGGGTGGCGTAGATCGAGACGATCTTGCTATTTTCGATGAAGGAGACATTGCCGACCGTATTGGCGGCTGCCAGTTCAACATGGACGCCGATCGGCTGGGGCGAGGTTGCGCACTGCACGGTAATCGTCCCCTTGCCGCCGGCCGGCGCCTGCGACCAGTCGATGGAGACTTCGATACGGTCTTCCAGGGCGTCCTTGTCCGGGGCGAAGTCGCCGGCGGTCTTCGTCACCTTGATCCAGGGCACGTCCGGGGTCGCCGTCCAGTGGGTTGCCACCTTGCCCTGCTCGAAGACGTCGATATAGCGCGTCTCGCGCAGTTCGGGGTGATATTGCGGCAGGGTCGGCGTCCACCAGCCGGTGTCATCGAAATAGGCCCCGCCTTCGGTCTGCACGCCGCACTTGGTGTCGCCGGCCGTGCTCCAGGTCGGCAGGTGCGGCGCCTCGAAGACCGGCAGGTCGTGGGGGAAGGTGTTCATCATGTAGCGCCATTTCCCGCCGGACATGATGTCATTATAATAGTGCGCGTCAGCGGCGATATGGTCCTGGGCGCGCTGGGCATCCCTGGCATAGAGATCGGCGCTGGCCCGGTGCTGCAGGCCGTAGGTGATCGACTTGTCGAGGTCGAGTTGGCGGATATTGATGTCGGCCGAGGCATCGACCGGATATTGCACCAGTTGGAAGAAGGCGTCCTTGCGGTCGGCCGGCATTGCGTCCATCAGTTGCTTGGAATCGGCCATCAGCTGGCGGTATTCATCGACGCGGCGGGCATTCTCGTCGCCGAAATCGAGCATGTTGAACTCGGTCTGGCGCACCGGCGTCTCCGGGAAGACCTCGGTCCAGGCGACGAATTCCGGATTGCGCTCGAAGGCCAGCTTGTAATAGCGCCACAGAATATGGGTGATCTCGTCGGCATCGTCCGGCCCGAAGGTTTGCACGACCCAGGTCTTGAGAAAGGCTTCGACGCTTTGGCCATCCTTGAACCTGTCGGGATCGAAGGCCATGGCCAGGAACAGCTCGGTCATGAATTCGCACGGCTTGATCGAGCCGACGTTCAGCATCCACTCCTTGCGCGCATCGAACTCCGCCGACTTGGTCATCTCCTCCCACATCAGCGAGGGATCGGACGCATCGAGCCACAGATAGGACATCGGCGGTCCCCAGAAGACATTATGATAGTAGATGCCCGAGCCGCCGCTTCTTAGACGTTCCTGGCTGTTGCTGAGGCGGCGGACATAGCCGAAATCATCCTCGGCCCACATCAGGGTGATGTCGTCGGGGATCTTGAGCAGGCCCGTATCATAGGCCGGCAGGACCTCCTTATATAGAGTGAAGACCTGCGGGATCTGCGGCGCCGGCTTTTTCAGTTCCTCGGAGAGGATCTTGCGCTGCGCGGTGATGGCGTCGCCCAGGATATTGGCCATCTGCTGCGGCGTATCGGCGCCCTGCATCGGGAAGTCGTCGATATTGCGCAGGCCGACCGTATAGATGTTCTCGTACTTGGCGTCGCGATCGACGCCGCCACGCCAATAGTTGATCATCGTTGTCTTGTTGGTCAGCCAGTTATAGGCGCCGTACTTGGTCTTGTCCCACTCGTGCGGATTGTTGCGCATCAGCATTTCGACGTGCGAGGTGCCGTGGACGATGGCGTAGTCGTCGGCCAGTTTGGCGTTTTCCGGATGCGCGTCGAAGGGCACGTCGGCATTGGTCATGGCCGGCCAGATCAGGTTGGCCTTCAGGCGCCACATCAGCTCGAAGATGCGGTCATAGGTCTTGGGTCCCATATTGCCGCCGGCCGGATCGAAGGTCTTGGCCGACCACGGATTGAGCCCGTGATCGCCGGCATTGAGGAAGAAGCCGCGATACTGGACGGCCGGTTCCTTCGAATAAAAAGTGTCGGCCTTGACGGTGATCGCATCGACGGCGCGGACCTTGACGTCCGCCCACCACTCCCAGGGCGACACGCCCATTTCGCGGGTCAGGTCGATAACGCCCCAGATGGTGCCGCGCGTATCGGAGCCGAAGATGAGCAAGGCCTTCCGGGTCTTGTCCCAGGGCGCCGGGATGACGGCGCGGCCATAGGTCTCCCACTTGCCCTTGATGGGCGCGGTGTCGATGTGGTTGTCGCGCAGCAGGGCGACGATGCGCGGCGAGTCTATACGCCCGATAATGACGCCATTGCCCGAGGCGCCCTTGAAGTCGGCGCCCATTGGAGGGGCACGTCCCGACAATGAGGTGAGGTCGTGGACCAGCAGGGCGGACACCTTGGCGATCGGCTTGCCGCCTGTGCTGTCATAGGTGACAAAGGGCGTCGTCGCGTGGTCGAACAGGGTGAAGGTCGCGCCGGCTTCAGCGTGGGCCACCGGGCCCGACATCAGCAGGGTCAACAGGACACAGAGGCCCAGAAACAGCCTCCCCGCCCCTTTCAGGTTGGAAACGACCGAAGTGTCCGCACGCATGACCTGTCCTCCCGGCCGGTTGGGCGCCTCAAGGGCGTCCCCGGCCTTATTGATATTTGTAGAGACTGAATTGCTGGATCGAGAAGCCGTCGGTCGGCAGGTGGACGTTGCGCCCTTCCAGGGTCTCGTCGCCGTTCAGCCAGCGGCCGGGCTTCCAGGCCCCGTCGACATATTTGCCTTCGGTGACCTTCTCGATGCCGACATTCATATGGGTGTCGGCGGCATCCTCGAAGGTCAGGGTGACGCCCTGGCCGGCGACCAGGAATTCATTGTCGCCGGTCTGGATGATCAGGCCGCCGTCATTACCCAGAGCTGAATTGCCAACACCGGGATTGCCTACCCCCGGATTGGCCGCCGCTGCCCCGGGCTTGTCCCGGTAGTTGACCGTGAAGCGGTAGCCGCCCAGCTCGAACACAGTCGGATGGTCCGACGCGACCCCATCATAGGAGACCAGCGAGCGGAAGCCGTGTATCCGCCCCGTGCCCTGGGCGGCCAGGATCTGCGGCGCCAGTTGGTGCAGGACGTCATAGGCGCCGGTCAGGGGGCCGGCGGCCTCGGGCTTCAAGGTATCGATGGCGAAGGGCGAGAAACTCATCGAATCGAGCTCGCCGAACGCATAAAACGCATTGGCGCCGGCGTCCGGCCGATCCGCCTGGTTGTCCTCGGGCGAGAAGAAGGGATTGTCCGGGCGCTTGAACAGGCTTGCCCAATCAATGAAGTTCGGGAAGTACATGTCGATGCTGATCATGTCGATGGCGGGGCCGCCGGCCTTCCAGACGTCGAACAGGTGCGGCAAAGGTCCGGCGGACGGGTATTCGCCCGGCGCCTTGCCCGGCCGATTCAGTGCCACATTGACATACATGGGCAGCGGATAGGCCGCCTTGCCGGCCTCGGCCAAGGCATTGGCGAAGGTGGCGAAATACCAGGCCTGGAACACTTCCTGCGCCGGAATGCTGTCGCCGAAAACCTCCGCCCAGGTGCCCTGGGTCTTGAAGCCGTTAGCGGCCCACAGGTCACGGACATAGGGGTTCAGCGTATCGCGATGGGCTTGCAGATAGCCGATCAGGTCGGACGGCACAGCGCCGTTCCACGCCGCCTGGGCCGGCGGACTATAGTCGCGCACCGACGGCAGCATGCCGATCTCGTTCTCGACCTGGACCAGGATGACGGTGTGGTCGGTGTCGGTCTGCTTGAAATGCGTCATCAAGGCGGCGAAGGCCGTCTGGTCGGCCTTCAGGGTCTGGGCATCGAAGGGGCTCAGGATATCCTGCGGCCGGCCCTTGTCGTCCTGGGCGCGGGTGTAGTCCTTATAGTCGTGCTTGACGAAGGGGGGCACGTAGGTCGACATCGAATTCTTCCAGGCGCCGAACCACAGCACCACCACGTGCATGTTGTTCTGGCGCGCCTGCTTGAGCACGGCATCGGCGACGCTGAAGTCGAAATGGCCCTGTTGCGGCTCGATCTGGTCCCATTCGACCGGCAGGACCACGGTATTGAGGCCGACACTCTTCAGGCCCGGCCACAGCTTTGCCAGGTAATCGGGGCTGGAGGCGGCGGAATTGGTCAGCTCGCCGCCCAGCACCAAGTAGGGCTTGCCGTCGACCACCAATTGCTTGGTCGAGCCGTGCGGCGCCAGATGGGGGATGTCGCCGCGAGGGTTGGTATCCGTGGAAAAGGCCGGGCCGCCGGCGAGCGCCAACCACGCGGCGCTCAAAACGATGGATTTGATTCCTGGGGATTTGATCCCTGAACGCATCTTTTCCTCCGGACTTCGGCACGTCTTGGTGTTTGTGCTCTCAAAATAAAGGCACACCGTCAGGTGTGCCCCAGTTTCAATACAGACCCGCCGCGGGAAAAGGAACGACGAGGTGTACCGGTCACAAAAAACTCAGCTCCAAGCCAGCCTTGAAAGGCTCTTTGCCTGATCGACGGGCCATCATCGATAAGCGGCTTCCCCAGCAAATCAATAAAGGTTGGCGGCCGACACAGTCAACATGGTCAGACCTTTGAATAGAGTCTGTGATATTTTCTCCACGCAGGCAGCAAAACAGCACACCCGCGCTTGCGCCAATCTTCAATTAATAAATTGATAAGGTTGGATAATTTATTTCCGCCGTGTTTCAGCGTTCAATGGAGCCGAAATTTTTCGATTTTTGGCCGCGGAAATTTCCATTCAGAAATCGCAAATATATATTCAATATACATTCGAATATTTATGCCAGTGCTGAATTTAATTGAGACTAATTTATTCCCAGGAGCCTATTTCCACAGCACTCAGTACTTCAGCGGCCTTCTCCCGAGACGCGACGGCGCTCTTTTTGCGCCCTGGACCATGTCTCGATCCCGCGACCATTGGAATACTCTGACAATTGTCAGACAAAGCGAAGAAAATACCCGACACCGGACGCCTTTAACCAGGTCAGACCATTCTCGTCAGAACTGGCCGCGCCACCCCAGCATGATCCGGTAGCCGGGATTGTAGATGCTGTAGGGCGCGCTCTTGTAGCCGAAGAACATAACAAAGGGCGCATTGCCGAGATTGGTGGCGTCCAGCGTGATCTTGCCGTGCCCGATCCAGGACGGCGACCAGGCTGCCGACAGGTCGATCTGGCCGCGGCCGGCCGCATAGAGGGCCAACGGCAATCCGTTCTGCGGCGCATTGCTGGTTTCACGTTGCGCCTGGTAGACGTAGCTGATGTGGGTCGAGACCCGGGCATTCTCGTAATAGGCGGTGATGTTGTAGGCATAGGGCGCGATCCCCGTGGCCAGGTTGGTCGCGCCGGAATAGCTGGGATTGAGCTGGGTATAATTCGCCGTCAGGCCCAGGCCCTTGTGCAGGACATCCAGCGGTTGGACCCAGGTCAGTTCTGCCCCGTGCAGGGTCAGCAGGCTGCTCGCATTCTGCTGGGTCGCCACCGACACGACGGCGCTGTCCGGTCCGCCGCCTTCCATGATGGCCTGCTGTTGCGAGATGGTCAGCGAATTGAACGCAATGCCGAGATCGCTGAACTTTTCCGTCACCTCGGAGGCGTAGGTAAAGCCGGTGATGCGCTTGTCGAACAGGGCCAGGCTGATATAGCCGATGCGGCCGGTATAGTATTCGAGGCCCAGGTCGACATTGTCGGAATGGTAGGGCTTGAGGTTCGGATTGCCCTCGGTTGCCGTCTGGGCCGACGGATCGGTGAAACTGATGCCCGGCAGCATGTTCATCGGATTGGGCCGCGACATCGTCCGCGACAGGGCCAGCCGCAGATTGACGCGGTCCCACACCTGCCAGACGGCGTTGAACGACGGCAGGCTGTCGCCATAGTCGCGCCGGGAGGACGGATAGGTCAGCAGGTTGTTCACCACCACCGGCCCCGAAATATATTGCGTCGTATCGACGACGCGCAGGCCGGCGTCCCAGCGCAACAGCCGCCCCAGCAGCTCGGCCCGGTCGTCGAACTGGACATAGGCGCCGTCATAGGTCTCGTCGATCGACCCGGTCGGCGTCCCCTGGACCGTCGCCGTCGTCGACACCGGCGCGGTGGCGTTGAAATAGCTGAAATCGGTCGCCGCCATGATCGCCGGAATATTGGCGGTGACGAAATTCTTGAACCCGCCGCCGCCGCTGACCAGACTGAGGTAGTGCGTGTCGGTATTGGGCACGAGGAAACGGGCAATCAAGGCCTGTGGCACATAGCCAGGAAAGGCGGCCTGGTAGGCTTGGGAATTGTCCCAGGCGAAGATGGTCCGCGTCACGCGGTCGACGGCATAGCCGACCTTGATCGAGGCGTCCGGCGTCAGTTGATAGGTGGCATTGGCGTGCGCTCCCCAGGTATCGGTGACGCGGCGCATGTTCTGGATATTGACGCGATCGAGCGTCCAGCCCAGCGACGGATCGTTCAAATTTTCGCTGCTCTGGATCGACGGCATGCCGCCGCCATTGCCCTGGTAATGAACCGTCAGGCCGGAATTGAACGGGGTGTCGAAGATGTAGCTGGTCGAGTCGCGGAGGAACTGGCTGCGCGTCAGGCTCAGTTCGACATCGACGCGCAGGCGCGCATTCGGCCGCCAGTCCAGGCTCGGCTGAAAGCCGACATAGTCGAGGTTTTCGACTCGAGCGGTCGTCTGGTCGAGGAAGGCCGAATTGGCAAAGGTGCCGGACGCCAGGACGTCGTTGGCGTCGACCGTCACGCCGATCGGCACCATCCCCCCCGTCGTCGTCGGGGCGGAATTGCGCACATACCAGTCGGCGTCATCTCTTTGGTAACGTCGCCAGGCACGCCCAAGCGTCGTGTCGAGACCGAAGCGGAGATCGTCGTCGGGGCGGTATTCGAGGCTGAGCACCGAGGTCACCCGCGAGCGGCGCCCGGCCACCCGCACATTGCGCGCCAGGCGTGGAAACAGGGCGCCGGACAGTTGCCCGAGGCTGACCGAGGGATCGAGCGAGGCCAGGTTGACCGGCGCCCCGGGCGTCAATCCGTTGCCGGCATTTTGCGGCACGGTCGATGCGAACGTGAAGTTATTGCCGGGATTGCTCTGGCAACCGGCGCAATTCAGGTTGGCGTGAGTCCAGCCCAGGGTCTCGAACCCGTCCGTTTCGAAATCGGTGGTTTCGCCGGCCACGCCGAACAAGACCCCCCAATGGTCCCAGGTCTTGGAGGTAATGAAGGCGCCGCGCGGCGACCACTGCCGCGAGGCCTGGCCGTAGCCGTCGCTGAAGGCCCCGCTGGTATGAGCGCCAGGTATACCGAACGGGCGCAGATTGCTGAGATTGACGGTGCCGGCGATCCCCCCTTCCAACTGGTCGGCCTGCGGCGTCTTGCTGACGACAATGTGGCTGAACAGCTCCGACGGAAACAGGTTGAGATCGGTCTCGCGATTGACCGAGCCGCCGTCAAGACCGCCGTCGGACGCCACCTCGATGCGGTCGGAATTGATCAGGACGTTGGTAAAACTGGGGTCCAGCGCGCGAATGGCGACCTGGATGCCCTCGCCGGTCAGCGGATCGCGGGTCAATTGCACGCCCGGCACGCGCTGCAGGCTTTCCGCCAGGTTGAGGTCGGGAAACTTGCCGAAGTCTTCGGCGAAGACCGACTCGGTAAAGTTGACCGAGGCTTGCTTCTTGTAAGAGGCGTTCTGAAGGCTGCTACGGAACCCGGTCACGACGACCAGGGTCGGATTTTCCGCAATCGGGGCGACCGCCGGCTTGGCGGGTATTGGCGGCGCCACGGCGACCACCACCGGCGCGCGCCCGATGACGATGGCCCCAATACCTTGCATACCGCCGCCGGATGATCCCGCGGCGACCTTGATGACGAGGCCGGTCCCGTCGATCATCCGCGCCAGGGCGACCCCGGCCGGCATGACGCCGTCCACGGCATGGGTGCGAATACCTTCCAGGTCGGCGGCGGCGGCCAGCACCGGTTCGCCGGATTGCTGGCTGAACGCCTGCAGGGCGCTCGACGCGGCTTCCGACGGAATATGAAAGGACGGGGCTTGACGGGACGCGGTCTGGGCGAGGCTTTGGGCAGGACTGGACGACGCCGTCGCCCACAGGGTAACGGCACCGATCAAGACCCCCAGGCTTGTCGCGCCGCCCTGTCGCGCCATCGCTTGCTTACCCCCGCGTTTCAAGCCCCTCAGGACGTGGCACCGATGACGATCCGGTCCGCCCCGATATCGACCGGGGCGTTCAAGGTCAGATGGACAGCCCGGGCGAAGGCGTCCGGTTGGTCCACCGCAAAACCCCCGACCAGGGTCTGACGCCCCAGGGCCGGGTCGGCGACTACGATCTTCAGCTGGTTGTAGCGATTGAACTCGGCTGCGGCATCGGCCAGGGTTTCGTGATCGAGCACGATGCGGCGGTCGCGCCAGGCCAGGCGGCGCGCGATCTCATCCGGCGCGAAGGCCACGGCGACCGGCACGGGCCGGTTGGAGACGAAGGCGGTATTGCCCGCAATCAGGCGCACGCGCCCCGCCTTGTCGCGCACATTCCAGGTTTCGACCGTGCCTTCGGTGACCAGCACCTCGGCGCCGGCCTCATGGCGGCGCACCGAGAAGGCGGTGCCGACGGCCCGCACCCGGATATCGCCGGCCGAGACGACAAAGGGGGCGTTGGGGTCCTTCGCCACCTCGAACCACGCCTCACCCTTGACCAGGCCAATGTGGCGCAGGGTCGGCGACATATCGACCTCGATCTGGCTGTCGGTGTTGATCGTCGCCAGCGAATGGTCCTTCAGCGGCACCTTGCGCAGTTCGCCGGGCGCCGTACGCAGCGACAGGCGACGGCTCAGCGCATAGGACGTCGCCACCACCGCACCGATCGAGGCGGCCATTCCCGCCATCATCAGGGCGCGACGGGATACGGACCGTGCGGCTGCCGGCTTGCGGCGCGCCGGGCGAACCGGCTCCAAGCGCAGCAGATCGGCATGGTTGGCGGACATGTTGTCGGCGGACGCGGGGCCGTGCGACAGCACCTGCGCCCGGTCAAGCAGGGTCCAGGCGGCTTCGGCCCGCAAAAAAGCCCCGCGATGACGCGCATCTGCGGCATACCAGGCCTGGAATTCGGCCTCGGTCTCGACGGAACCGTTGCTGCGCCTGACCACCCATGCGGCGGCCTGTTCGTCAATCGACGGCATTGACACTCCTGAGCGCCTTTCTGCGCTTGATACGGCGGTCATTGGGAAAGCCGTCTTTTGCCAGGTCCCGCAGGATCAGGTCCAGGCCTTTCGCGGTTTCCTTCTCGACGATATTTTCCGTGACCTTGAGCCGCGCGGCGGTCTCGGCCTGGGAATAGCCGTGCACCTTGCGCAGGACGAATATCTGGCGGCAGCGTTCGGGCAGCTGGCGAATGACGGCCAGGACATGGCTAAGCTCGGCGCGCGAGGAGACCTGTGTTTCGGGATCCGCCGCAGCGTCCGCCACGTTGATCTGCTCGAGACTTTGTACGCTCATGATCGGCACGACGCGGTTGTGTTCGAGCCGTTGCAGCATGACGCGGCGCGCCGCCTTGAACAGATAGGCCCGGGGATCGTTGATGTGGCCGGTGCTGTCGAACATGAGCAGCCGGCAATAGACTTCCTGCAGGATGTCGTCGCGATCATCGGCACTCACCCCCGACGTGGTCAGCCATCGGCGCACATCCGCCTCGTGCGGCAGAATCTGGGTGCCGACAAAAGCCAATAATGCCGATGAGTTTGGTGAACCCGGCCCGCTCATTTGATCCCTGATCGCTGGAGGCGCGCGGACAAAAGGCCTCGCGATCCCTGCTTTTTTATGAGTCCGTTCCCCGGACAATCAAACCCTATATCAAAATCGCGGCGATAGCTACGCATGGCGCGCATAAAGGTCAGTCCAATTCGACTCACGCGAAGATTGTCCCCCTCCCTGCCAGCGCCCATAAAAAAGAGGTGCGCCGGGGAAGCGCACCTCGAAGTCGTTGGGAGGAAAGAGGGACGTCGCAGGGATTAGAAGCTGCCCTGCCAACCAAGGATCATTTGCAGACCCGGGTTGTAGTAGCTGTAGACCACGTTGGAGTATTGGTAGATCGTGCGGAAACCCTGCTTGGTCAGGTTGGTGATATCCAGCGTGATCTTGCTGTCGTGGCCCCAGGTCTTGATGTCGTAGGAGCCCGAGAAGTCGACCTGGTAGCGATCCTGGTTGATTTCGTTCAGGGCGACGCCGTTCGGCGAAGACCCGACCGCGGCCAGGTTGACCGACGAATTGCCGGTCTTGACGTAGCTCAGGTGCGCCGACCACGGGCCCGTTTCGTAATAGCCCGTCAGATTGTAGGTATAGGTCGGAATACCCGTCGCCAGCGTCGTGTGGTGGTCGTCGAAATCCGTGAAGTTGAAGGTATAACCAAGGCCCTTGCGCAGAATATCCAGAGGCTGGACCCACATAAATTCGAGGCCGTCGAGCTTGAGCACGCTGGTCGAGTTGATCTGCTGCGTAACGAACACGTTCCAGGCGTTCTGACCGCCAGGGGCTTGGTTGATCACTTGCTGCTGGGTTGTGCTCAGCGAGCTCAAGGGAATGCCCAGCGAGTTGAAGGGCACCAGGCTGGTCGCCGACTGGGTGAAGCCGGTGATCTTCTTTTCGAACAGGGTCAGGCCGACATAGCCGAGGCCGCCGGTGTAGTATTCGCCACCGATATCGTAGTTGTCCGAATAGTAGGGCTTCAGGTTCGGATTGCCCGAGCTCGCCACCTGGGCCGCCGGGTCCGAGAAGGTCGTCTGCGGCAGGAGGTTGTCCGGATTGGGGCGCGTCATGGTCTTCGACGCGGCGATGCGCAGGTTCAGGTCCGGGGTGATGTTGGCCACCGCGTTGAACGAAGGCAGCACGTCCTGGTACTTGTGCTCGGTCGTCGAGAAGACGATCGCGCCGGCAATCGTCGACGGGGCGGTGACGATCTGGTCCGTCGACACGAAGCGGAAGCCGCCGTTCGAGCTGACCGGGATACCAAAGATCGAACCCTTGTCGAGGTATTCGATATAGCTGGCCGAGATCTTTTCATCGATCTGGCCGGACGGCGTGGCCGATGCCGAGGACAGGGAGATCGGCGCCGTATTGTTGTAATAGTTGAAGTTCGTGGCGTTTTCGATCGCCGTGAAGTTCGGCACCACGTAGTTGGTGTAGCCGGCGCCGGAGACACCGGACATGAAGTTCTTCAGATTGCTCGGCTCGAGATAGTTGGCAATCGACGCATTCGGGATCGCCGCGGCGAAGGCCGCCTGGTAGTTGGCCGAATTGTCGTACGCCGTGATATTGCGGAAGTCCTCGTCATACTCGGCGCCGGCCTTCAGCTGGAAATCACCCCAGTTGTAGTCGAGGTTGAAATGCCCCGACTTGGTATAGGTCAAGCGCTTCACGTTCTGGATGTTCATCCGGTAAAGCTGCCAGCCCAGGTTCGGGTTGTTCAGGCTTTCGCTGGGCGTGATGGTCGGGATGTCGTTGCTGCCGCTGTCCGTATACTTGACCGTCAGGCCGGAGTCGTAGGGCGTGTTGAACAGGAAGGACGGCAGGTCGCGGTAGAAGGTCGACCGCGTATAGGCGATACCGCCATCGATCTTGAAATTGTCCGTGACGTCCCAGACGAAGGTCGGATCGATGTTGACGAAGCTGGTCTTGTCGGTTTCGTCCTGGCCTTGCAGGATGAAGGCCGAGTTGGCGAAGGTGCCCGAGGTGACGATGTCGTTGGAATCGACCTGCAGGTTCAGCGGAACCATGCCGCCGGTCGCCGCCTGGGACGAGTTGCGCAGGTACCAGTACATGTCTTCTTCGGTCAGGTGGTGGCTTTGCGTGCCGGCCATCATGTCGAGGGCGAAATGCAGGGTGTCGGACGGCCGCCATTCAAACGACAGGACGCCGGTCGTGCGCTTTTCATCACCGTCCAGATAGTAGTCGCCGCCCAGGCGCGGCAGAAGCGCGCCCTCGAGTTGCGCCTGGCTCAGGCCGGGGTTCAGCGCCAGCAACTGCGGCAAGGTGAGCGTCGAACCCGGGGTCAGGCCGTTGCCGGCATTGGCCGGAACGACATTGGGGAACGAGAAGCCGTTGGCGCCGGTGCGGCTGTTGGAGAGGTTCGGGTCGCAAGTGGTGCCGCAGTAGTTCTGCAGGCTCGGGTCGGTCCAGCCGACGGTCTGGAAGCCGTCCGAACGGATCTTGAGGTCCTGGTTGGCGATGCCGAACAGGACGCCGTACTTGCCGTCCCAAGTATCCGAAACGACCAGGGCTTCGCGCGGCGAGGCCTTCTGGCTGACGGAATTGTAGTCGCCCTGCACCGAGGCCGCAGCCGCGAAGCCCTTATGATCGAAGGGGCGGGCATTTTGCAGATTGACGATACCGGCGATGCCGCCTTCGGGCTGATCGGCCGACGGCGTCTTGCTGACGTCGATGCGGGTAAAGAGTTCCGACGGGAACAGGTCGAGGTCGGTTTCACGGTCGGCCGAGCCGCCGAGGATCGAACCGTCCGACGCCACTTCGAAGCGCGAACCGTTCAGCGTCACATTGGTGAAGGACGGCGGCAGGGCGCGCACGGAGATTTGCGTGCCGGTGCCTGTCGTCGGGTCGCGTTGCAGCACGACGCCGGGGACGCGCTGCAGGCTTTCGGCGAGGTTCAGGTCCGGGAACTTGCCCATGTCTTCGGCGAAGACGGATTCCGTGAAGTTCGTCGAATTCTTCTTGGCCTTGGTCGCGTTCAAAAGGCTGCGGCGGAAGCCGGTGACGACGACGACGGTCGAATCGTCGGTGGGCGACGCGGCTTGCGTTCCCGCGGCCGGGGCGGAGGCTTGTGCGGCGGGCGTCGTCTGGGCCTGGGCATAGCTTGCGCTTACACCGCCCAACATCGTGGCACCAAGCAAGGCAAATCGTAAAGCGCGGCTACGCGGGAGCGTCGGCATCATGCGGAATCCTCCTGAAGGCATTCAGGTCTTGCGACCTTGATTATTGGTTATGGCTCGGGCGGTATCGTCTGCGTTACCGCTCACAGGACCTAGACCTATCGCGTGTGTCGAATGGCCGTCAATATGGTCTGACCAAAGGCAAGATAGGTGTGACCTTTTGTACACGAAGCTCGTAAACCTTCTGGTAAGCTTCATAAAAATGGCGCGTCAACATTCTGATTTGCATCAGCTAAATTTTTCCGCCATGGAAATCAAAAAAAATCGCAAAATTTTTCGCGCAAATTTCGGCGGAAAATTTTTCAGAATATATAAAAATATACAGATGCGAATAAATAACAGTTATTCAAACATACCAAAATCGTACCTATAAATTGAAGCCAAATTATAAATAATTTAGCTCCGAATACGTATAAATAAATATCAATTATTACTCAATTTCCTCACGCAATCACCTCGTATCGGGATACCCTTCCGCAGTCCAAAAGGATAGGCCTGACAACAGTACGCTCCATCGTCTGACAAATTTGCAAATGACATTGCGGCAGACCATACCACGGCAAAAGGTTTGACCTTTAATACCCTGCCGACACCTGCGTGGTCATCGCCCGGCCGGTCGCCACGAATCATCCTTGAACCGTCAAGGCGCCGGCGAGCCGTGGCGCCAGGTCACCGCGGTCGCGAACCTCGACGGACGCCAACCCGAGCCAGGCGGCCATCAACCGCAGCTCCGCGGCCAACCGGTCCGGGGTGTCGCGCGTCAGCGACGGTTCGGCATGGGCGGCCTGGACGACCAGGGCCGATGTCTTGCGATCGGCCTTCAGGTCGACCCGCGCCGTCAAGGCTTCGTCTTCAAGGAAGGGCAGGACATAGTAACCGAAGAGCCGCTTCGGCGCCGGCGTATAGATTTCCAGCACGACGCGCATGCCGAACATCCGCTCCGTCCGCTCACGGTGCCAGATGGCATTGTCGAACGGCGACAGCAGGGCGTGGCTGTTGCCACGCCGGGGCCTTGCAGCCTCCTTCGACAGATAGGCGATGTCCTTCCAGCCCTCGACCTTGACCGGCCGTATCTCGCCGTGTTCGACCAGGGCCGCGATGGCAAGGGCTGCCGGCTTGACGCCCAGCCGGTAATAGTCGCGCAGGTCGCGTTCGGTGGCGACACCAAGCGCCTTGGCCGAGCGCCGGACGAGCTCGCGGATGCTGTCGTCCCGGCTGGGCGTGACGGCGCCGACCAGCCTTGCGGGAATAACGCGTTCGGGGAGATCGTAGAGGCGCTCGAACGAATTGCGCCGGGTGGCGACGGCGATCTCGCCGGCCCAGAACAGGCATTCCATGGCGCGCTTGGCGTCGCTCCATCCCCACCAGCCGCCGGCTCCCTTGTCCCCGACTTCCAATTCCGATGCGCTCAACGGGCCGCGGCGACGGACCTCATCCAGAACGTGGGCCAGCATCGGCTTTTGCTCGTGAAGAAACCGGGCGACGCCCTTCCAGACGCCCTCGCCGGCCCGCGCCGCCTGCATCCGCCATTGGAACAGCGGATAGAGCTCCAGCGGCAGCAAGCTCGCTTCATGGCCCCAATACTCGAACAGGGCCGGTGCCTTCCCCCAGGCCAGCGCCTCGAGATCGGCGCGTTCATAAGCGCCCAACCGCGAAAACAGGGGCAGGTAATGGGTGCGCGAGACGACATTGACCGAATCGATCTGCACCACGCCCAGATCGTCGATCGATTTGAGCAGTTTCGACCGCGCCGGCGCCTTTTCGGGACGCGCCCGAAAGCCCTGGGCGGCCAGCGAAATCCGCCGGGCCTCGCGGCCCGAAAGCGAGTCTGATGGAGAGATCGTGTCTGACGGCTTGACCGCCATGGCCTCCCCTTCGTTGCATTGGCCGGTCAGGCCGACCTTATCTCCGCGCGCGGGCGTTCGGGAACTTGTATGGCCTGCGGGCGTGGCTGGCAAGGCGCGGTTGACAAGGCAAACGGAGCGGCATGGCGCACGCCCGCCTCGATCCGCAGCAGCAGGGCCTGCAGGTGCGCGACCTCGCCTTCGCCGATCTGCGCCAGGCATTGATCGCGCAGGTCGGCCAAGGCCCGGGCGACCACAGCAACCTCCGCCCGCCCCTTTTCGGTAAGGATGAGATGGCGAACGCGGGCATCCTTGCCGGCCGGCAAGCGCGCGACCCATTGCTTTTGCCGAACCAGGGTGTCGACCGCCCGCGAGATCATGACCTTGTGGGTATGGCACAGCGAAACCAGTCGCGACTGCGGCAACATACCGTGGCGATAGAGCGCCGCGGCGACGCTCCACGGCTCGGCGGCCAGACCGCACATCCGCCGGACGGTCCGGGCCGAGACGTCCGCCCAGGCCCGGGCGGCGTCTTCGAGCGGCGTGAAGCTGTCTTCGTGGGATCCGGCCATGAGGCTCTATCTCCGGGGCTTGCGAAAACGCAGCAGGAACTGGTCGGTCTTGCCGCGGATAGAGGAATCGAAGACGAGGGCCGTGTGGGGATCGGCAGGATTGCGCAGGACGCTGGACTCACCATCCGGTTCGAAGCCTGCGGCCTCGACCTCGCGGATGACGGTGGCCTCGTCGATGCGGTGCAGACGCTTGATGCCGGCCTCGTCGAGACCCACAGGTCCCGCGTGGTCGAGAACGACATAGAGCCCGCCGGGCTTCAAGGCCGCAAAGACCGCCCGGTTAAGCGCCGCCGCGGCGTCGGGACCGCCCCAGACGTGGACGTCGTGATAGTTCTGCGAGGTCCAGACCAGGTCCGCCGGCCCGGGCAGGTTCAGGCTATCATTGGACGCAACGAGATCGTGGACATTGCCGTGACCGCTTTCGCCGGCGATCGACGGCAGGACAGCCCCCTTGTGACTATCGACATAGAGTTGCGGGGTCACGGCATAGACCGCCCCCGATGGTCCGACCGCCGTGCTGAACAGGCGCGTGAAATAGCCCTTGCCCGGCAGGAAATCGACCACCGTCTCGCCCGGCATGACGCGGGCGAAGGCCAGCATCTTGCCGGGCTTGCGATCGGCGTCGCGCGCCTGGTCGACGCTGGGGCGCGAGGCGTCGGCGACCGCCGACATAGCCATCGGATTGTCGTCGGTCGCGCAGGCGCCCAAGGTTACGGAAAAGCTGCAAAGGAGGGCGAGGTGGCGTAGGCGGAAAGCGTAGGTCATGAGGGCTCCGATCGTGCGTTATGCCCTGACAAACCGCGTGTTGCCCCGGTACGCCACGGCTTTTCGACAAACGGGCGAACGGCGTCGACGAACGACTGGCGCGGCGCTTCACAGCGCCCCTCGCGGCGGGTAAGGTTCGCCATGGATCCCGCCCTGGAAAACCGCTCCCTGCTGGCCTTGCGACACCGCCCGGCCCTGTTGTCGATCGTCGGCTTCTGGACGTTCGACTGCCTGATCGCCACGATCCGCTCGGCGCTTCTCGGCCAACCGCATCCGTGGGCCCTGTTCGTTGCCCGCCTCGTCGTCGTCCTGGTCAGCATGGCGCTCAGCTACGGCATTTACAGCGTCCTCAAGCGCATACCGACGCGATCCCTGGCCCACGGCGTCCTGGCCATCGCACTTTTGGCCGTGCCGGCGGCGGTCGTCTACACCACGGTCAACAATATCGCCTTCGATGCCGCCGATGCCGCCCCGGCCGGCCAGATGGTCATGGTCGCCGCCCCCGCCGTACCCGATCCCGCGGAACGGATCAGCTATACCAAGATGACGATCGACGCCGGCATCAACAGCTATTTCTTTTTCGCGGCCTGGGGCGCGCTTTATCTCGCGCTTTGCTACGCCGCCGAAGTCGGCGCGCTGGAACGGCACAACGCCCGGTTTCGCGCCGCCGCCCAGGCCGCCGAACTGCGCGCCCTGCGCTACCAGATCAACCCGCATTTCCTGTTCAATACGCTCAATGCCCTGTCCTCACTGGTCATGGCCGACAAGCGCGACGCCGCCGAACAGACGATCCTCAATCTGTCGCACTTTTTCCGGACCAGCCTGAACGACGATCCAACCCAGGATGTCCCCCTGGCCGAGGAAATCCGGCTGCAACGCCTGTACCTGGCGATAGAGCAGGTGCGTTTTGCCGAGCGCCTCGTCATCGACATCAAGGTGCCTCAGGCGCTGGAGGATGCCTGCGTCCCCGGCCTGATCCTGCAGCCGCTCGTCGAAAACGCCGTGAAGCACGGTGTGTCGAAATCGCGCCGTCCGGTCACCATTCGCATCTCTGCAGACGCTCTCCCCGACGGCCTTCGCCTGATTGTCGAGGATGACGGCGACGCATCGGAAAGCGCGGCTGCAGGGGATGGTGCGGGTGTCGGCCTGCGCAATGTCCGCGACCGCCTGGCGGCGCGATATGGACCAGCCGCCACTTGCCATTGGGAGGCGCCGGCCGACGGCGGCTTCCGTGTGCTTATCTCCCTCCCCCTGGTGCGCGATGGCGGCTGAGGTTTTGCAGGTCCTGATCGTCGACGACGAGCCCCTGGCCATAGACCGGCTGGAGCGGCTGTGCGAGCGCCTGTCCGGTATCGCGGTCATAGGTTCCGCCGCCGACGGGCTTGAGGCCCTGGAGCAGGTCGCGCGATTGGCCCCCGATGTGGTGCTGCTGGATATCGCCATGCCCGGGCTCGACGGCATAGGAGTCGCCGAGGCGCTGGCGCAGACGGACACCTCGCCGCTCGTGATCTACTGCACCGCCTTCGATCGCTTCGCGGTGGCCGCCTTCGGCGTCGCAGCGGTCGACTATCTCTTGAAGCCTATCGAAGAGGATGCCCTGGCCCGGGCGATGTCGCGGGCCGCCGTCCGGCGCGCGGCTGAAGCCCGGAAGGAAGAGACGGCCGTCAAGCCGGGTACAGTCAGGGCTGGGGCCTTTATCGAAACCTTCTGGGTGCCGCGCGGGCCGGAAATGGTGCGGGTGTCGGCCAGCGCCATCGATCGGGTCGACGCCGAGCGCGACTACATGGCGCTGCAGGTCGGGGCCAAGCGCTTCCTGCTGCATATGACGTTTGCCGAACTGGAACGCCGGCTGGATCCGGCCAGGTTCATCCGGCTGCATCGCTCGACCCTGGTGCGCCGCGATTGCGTGTCGCGCCTGCGCCATGACGGCCTGGGCGTCTGGTATGCCTGCCTGGAGGACGGCAGCGAGATTCGCATCGGCCGCACCCATCTGGCCGGCGTCAAGGCCATGCTGGGCTAAACGGATTTTCGGGGCAAAGACGGGGCTGCGTCTGGCGCTACGGCGGCAATGCCCTCGGCAAGGCATCTGTCGCGCACGTTTCGGTCATAAGACGGCGACTGGGAGCCAAATCCACTCAACGTAGTATTGCCGAATGATATTCCGATTTGGTCGCAATATAGCGATCAGTCCTGGTCCGAAATTGGTTATAAAATTCGGGAAAAACAAAAGTGCGGAGGTGATCGATCTCAAGATGACAGCAACCTCAGAGGGCACAATTCAACGTCCGGCCGAGCCATGTGGCGATCGACCAGCTATTCGAAAAAAATACACACATCAACCGCCCAATGGGCGAGTCATTCGCGGGTGTTGGATTGACCTCTGCTGATAACTCTGAGCTAAGACAGTCGAAGCGGGTTTCTGTTCCAGGGAAGGTCGAGCATTGCGATGACTGTGTGGAAGACGGACAGAAAGGTGCTGCCGTTCGTGCGCGCCTCCATCAAACAGAGGTCATCAAACGCGCGTATGGCGCCTGGCATGGTGGAGCAGCTCTATCGAAACCACTGGGGCGAGTTGTGCAGGCGATTGCGCCGCATATACGGGGATGGCCCGCCCGAACCCGAAGACCTCGCCCAGGCGGCATTCGTCCAGATTACAAGGCTGTCGAACGCCGATGCCATCGAGAACCCGCGCGCCTATCTGTTCAGGGCGGCCGTCAATATCGGTTTGAACGCGATCGGACGCATTCAACGGACACGACGCTTCATCGAAGACTCGCTCGCCGAGTCCGGGGAGCCCTTGGAAGAAATCTCTCCGTCGCGTGTCTATGAGGGCAAAGAAGCCTGGAGCATCGTTGAGCGAGCCTTCACCTTTCTCAGCGAGAAGCAAAGGGAGATCGTGATGCGTTGTCGCATCAAGGGAGAGACCTATGCGCAAATCAGCGCTGAGACCGGCTGGAGCCAGGCTGACATCTCCAGGCAGCTCAATGCCGCGCTGGCTGTGTTGCAGGGCGCACGCGCTGACGGCGAGGCGGATAAGCAATGATGAGTGACACAGGTCCCGAAGCTGAAGCGCGCGCTTGGCTGGGACGGTTATACGGCGCCGAAGTCGATGCCCGGACACTTGAGGCGTTTCGCGCGTGGCTGGCGGCTTCGCAGGCCAATGCGCGATGCTACCGCCAGCTTGAAGTCCTGTGGCGTGAGTTGCCGGCCATTGAAACGATTGATCGGGCCGCTGTTGCCTCTGCTCGGCGGCCAGGCCGATGGATGTGGGCGGCGGGGCTAGCCGCCGCGGCCGTGGTCGCCATGGCTGTCGTCAACCCCTTCGATATTGGGCTCGCCCATACCTTCAGCACCGACGTCGGCGAGATTCGCACCGTCAAACTGGCGGACGGCTCAAACATAACGCTTGGACCGAGAACCAAGCTGACGATACGCATGACGCAACGTAACCGCTCCGTGGCGCTCCAATCCGGGGAAGCCTTCTTTGCCGTGACCCACGATCCCCGGCGGCCGCTGACGGTCGCGGCGGCCAGCACAGAGGTGCGCGTGCTGGGCACCAAATTCGACGTTCGCCGTGGCCCAAGCACAATCGATGTGGCCGTCGACGAAGGCCGGGTGGAGGTCGCGGATCGTCCGGAATCCGGAGCGGCGCGCCGGGTCGACGTGGCAACGCTTGTCCTGGTCCGTGGCCAGGAGGTCAGCGCCACACTGGACGGCGCGCTCGGCGCACCGCGGTCGATCAATCCAGACCACATCGTGGATTGGCGCTCAGGTCGCCTGAGGTATATCGATGCGTCCCTTCAAGATGTTCTTGCAGACCTTAACAGATATAGCGTGACCCCTATCGTATATCATGACCCGTCGATAGGCCGTATACGGATTACTGCGTCCTTCTCCGTCAGAGAAGCCCAACAGATCCTGGCGTCTGTTGCTGAGGCAAACAACCTTATATTGCGGAAAAGCAACTCGGAATTGGTGATCTCGCGGCAGTGATTTGTGAAGTTTAGATGAAAAGGGCTTGGTGATGTAGTCGTCCGCGCCGAGCTCGAGGCCAAGCACGCGATCGACCTCATCGGCCAGCGCCGTCACCATTATGATCGGAATTTTCGAGGTATGCCGCAGCCGGTTGCAGATGCTCTGGCCCGTCTCACCCGGCAGCATGAGGTCGAGCAAGATGAGATCGACACCACCGCGGGCCAATTCGGCGTCCATCTCCCGCCCGCTTGTCGCGAGCCGGTACGAGAAGCCACCTTCCCTCAATATGTCGGCAAGCAGCCTGGCGATCCCGCTGTCATCTTCAACGATCAGTATCGTTTGCCCAAAGGCCTCGATATTTGAGGGGGCGGGCGCGAATTCATTCGCCGTGTTCATGGCACCTACGTTCGACCGGTCGGCCGGTATCCAGCTTGGAGCCACGGAAATTGTGCCCTCTCACGCCCGGGGTCAACGTCTGAGTTGTTTCATTTTGTTAAGCCGTGATCGCGTCGGCCAGAGCCGGCTGCGATGTTCATATCTGGACAACATCCCCGCTCGCCTCCCGGCAAGCGGGGGTGTTGCCCCTGGTGTGAAATCTCTCCGCCTTGACGTTCGAAACGTCTAGATTTGCACCTGGCCGCCATCGACGAACAGCTCGATCCCGTTGATGAAGCTTGCCGCGTCCGACGCCAGGAACAGCACAGCCTTGGCGATTTCTTCGGGTTGGCCGATACGCCCGGCGGGGATCAATCCGGCGAGATAAGCCTTCGTATCCTTCGCCTGATCGGCGCCGCCGAACAGATCGTCCAGGCCGGCGGTTTCGGTGACGCCGGGGCTGATGGCGTTGACCCGGATATGCCGGTCCTTCAGGTCGAGGATCCAGTTGCGGGCGAAGCTGCGCACCGCCGCCTTGGTCGCCGAATAGACGCTGAAGGCCGGCGTGCCGGACAGGCTGGTGGTCGATGAGGTCAACACGATCGAGCCGCCATCGCGCAGCAGCGGCAGCGCCTTCTGCACGGTGAACAAAACCCCCTTCACATTGGTGTCGAAAGTGCTTTGGTAGTGGTCCTCGCTGATGCTGCCCAAGGGGGCGAATTCGCCGCCGCCGGCATTGGCGAAGACCGTATCGATATGGCTGTGCTTTTGCTGGACCGCGTCATAGAGCCGGTCGATATCGGCCAACCGGCTCATATCGCCTTGCACACCGGTGACCCGTCCGCCGATCGCCTTGACGGCGGCGTCCAGCGCCTCGCGGCGGCGGCCGGTAATGAACACCGAGGCCCCCTCGTCGGCGAAAGCCTTGGCGGTCGCCAGGCCGATGCCGCTGGTGCCGCCGGTCACGACCACGACCTTGTTTTCGAATGTGCGCATAGTCTGTCTCCTTGAAGGGCGGTTCCGTCCGCCACGACGAAAGAGATATTCTTGGAACGATGATGGTAGTAGTCGGCAAATATGATATTCAACGTTCCATAAAAGGAACGATGATGCGCACCGATCTCAACGACTATGCCTATTTCGCCGAGGTCGTGGCCCACGGCGGCTTCGCTGCCGCCGGGCGCGTTCTGCGCGAACCCAAGTCCAAGCTCAGCCGGCGCGTCGCCGGCCTGGAGGCGCGACTGGGCGTACGCCTGATCGAACGGTCCAGCCGCCGGTTCCGCGTCACCGATGTCGGCAAATCCTTTTATGAACGCTGCCGGGCCATGCTGGCGGAAGCGGAGCAGGCCGAGGCCCTGGTCGCCGAGGCGCAGTCGGAGCCGCACGGCTTGATCCGTTTCAGTTGTCCGACCGGTCTCGTGGAAGTGGTCTCGGGCCCGGTGGCGGCATTCCTCGAGCGTTACCCGCGGGTGCGCCTGCAACTGGTCGCCACCGACCGGCCGGTCGACCTGATCGCCGAACGGATCGACGTGGCCCTGCGCGTCCGCACCGTGCTGGACAGCGATGCGGCATTGACCATGCGTTCGCTGGGGCCGTCCGTCCGCATTCTGGTCGCCGCCCCGCGATGGAGCGGTCATTTTGGCGATATCACGCAGTTGTCCAATGCCCCCGTCCTGGCGTCGAGCGACGAACCCGCTGGCGTCGAATGGCATCTGGAAACCGACGATGGGCACACGCAGGTCCTGCGTCTCGACCCGCGCCTGGGCTGCGCGGACCTGGCGGCGGTGCGCGCCGCGGCGGTCGCCGGTTTGGGCGTCGCCCTGTTGCCCGACCATGTCTGCCGTCAGGCCCTGAACGAAGGAAAACTGGTGCGTATCCTGCCGCAGTGGCGCGGCAAGCCGGGGCTGGTCCACCTGGTCTTCACCACGCGACGCGGCCTTCCGCCGGCGGTTCGCAAGCTGATCGATCACCTGGCCGCGGACTTCCCACGCGACGCCTTGACGAGCTGAAGCGCACCGGCCCGTAAAGGTGCCAACGCCATCCCGGCTACGCCTTGTAGCGGTCCGCAGCCGTCAGATATCGTACCGCGGGCTCGACATCGGCGCGGCCGTAAACCTCGGTACGCAGCCAGGTGAGTTCAGCCTCGGCCAGGTCTTCAGAGACGTCGCTCCACCAGGACTTCGGCCGGCCGTCCGTGCCATCGGACCAGCGATACCCCCGCGCCTTCAGCTTGTCCTTCATGTCGAACGGCGAATGCTCAGCCCAGATGCGCGCAACAGACCGGCGGCTGGAGCGATAGAGCTCGGCGAGCGGCTTATCCTCGCCCTGGCCGGCGATAAGGATCTCCAGAAGCGCGAAGCAATCGTCGACCGCACGATGACCTTCGTGGAAATAGCCGGATTGGCCGATCAGATAGCCGAGCTTGGTGCCTTCGAAGCCCCTGCCCTTCCAGTCGATCTCGGCGACGGAACACGCCCAGGCCTTATCGGCAAAAGACAGGTCGAGGTCTTCGCAAAAGGCACGATCGAATCCGGCATTGTGAGCGATGACCAAATCGGCCGGCTCAACCAGTCGCCGCAAGGCCGGCAAGTCGATCTGCTGCCCCGCGACCATGTCGTCGGTAATCCCGGTCAGCGCCGTTATCTCGGCAGGGATAGGCGCCTTGGGTTGGCGCAGGCCGCCATAGACACCGATCACGTCTCCAAAGCCCCCTTTGTCGTCAAAGGAAAAGGCGACGGCGCCCATCTCGATGACCTCGGCGGCCGGTCGTTTGAGCCCGGTCGTTTCCGTATCGACCACGACGCCGATATTCGGAAAGCCGGGTTTGGGATTTGAGGTGACCGGTCGCGCGTTCAGCCGGCGCAATATGCGATATTGCCCCGTCGCGCCGAGGTGGCGGGCCATGTCTTCGTCGGAGGCAGCGGGCACAATACGTCGCTTCACCACCGCCTGCGGCTTTATGACGGCAGGGGGCGAAGATGCGGCCGCGTCAAACAGGTCGAGTTGGGACTTCATGCGGGCACTCCAAGCTGAAAGCCCCTAGCTTTTCGCACCTGCGGGCCTTGTCAGATAATGCCGCACCTGGCCCATCCGGGGCGCGGCCTTCGCCCTTAGGGCTGAGGCTTGAGCCCGGGTGCAGATGGCGACGTGACCTGGCCGATCACCGACGTTGACCATGTCGAGGCCTTCCTTGCGCAGGACGTCCAGCAGCCTCATCAGTTCGAGGTTGGTCTTGGGGCTGACCGGGAGCGTGATCTCCAGAGGGCCGGTGGAATTCACGTGGTCGAAGAAGGCCTGCCAGGTCTCGAAATCGGGATGCAGCTGCCGAGGCGTAACCTGAGGCGCCCGGCTGGCAAGGGCGGCGATATAGCCCTCGAAACCGGTGGCTTGGGATGGAGCGGATTGAGACGACGACATGCGAAAGCTCACCAGAAGACGAAGGCAACAAAGCTGGTCTTATAGAGTGAGTCGGTCTGTGCGCGCGCGATCACAAAGGAGCGAGCCGCCCCTCGCGGTGTGCCAGGGACAAATGATCCCCAAGTCCGCAGTCCGTCCCATCCGAACAAGACTTTTGGGCTTGGCAAAAGCCACGCTTGGCTGGAGACTGTCTTGATCCGTGAGGACGACGGAGATTCAACCCAGAGGGCGAACGCCATGCACAAAAGAGCCGATGGTATCGACGTCAACGCAGTTCCCAGCGGCACCGGATGTGTTGAATGCCTGGCGTCCGGAGGGTGGTGGCTGCATTTAAGACGCTGCGCGAAATGCGGCCACATCGGCTGTTGCGACGATTCGCTCGGCAAACATGCGACCCGGCACTTTCGTGAGACCGGACACGCCATCCTTACCAGCTTCGAGCCCGGCGAAGATTGGTTCTGGGACTATGAACGGGAGGAACCCTTTGAGGGTCCAAGCCTGGCGCCGCCGCACGCGCATCCGGAAAGCCAGCCGACCCCGGGGCCGGAGGGCAAGGTCCCTGACGATTGGGAAGCGCAGTTGGGCTGAATGCGACGTCCATCCGTGAAGCACCGGGAGAGCTGACTATGGAAACGATCGGACGCGACCTCAAGGAAATGGTGCGACAGCCGCTCACGGCTGCGCACGTCGAAGCCCTGCGACGGGCCGGTTCGATCGTCGAGTATGCCGCCGGTGACATTGTTACCCGGCCGGGGCAGTCGATCGACCGGTTTATGTATGTCGAGGACGGCGAAGTCGAGCTGGTCAACGTCTACACCGGGCAGCGCCTGGTGCCCTCGACACTCGGCCCCACCCAGTTCATCGCCGAGATCCAGCTCCTCGGCGGCGGGAACTGGAGCAACCTGTTGCGGGCCACGAAGCCGACGCGGACCATCGAAGTGCCTCGGCAGGTCATGCTTCGGCTCATGTCCGAAATTCCCGAAATGTCCGACCTGATCATAACGGTCATGGCGGCCAGGCGGCGCAAGCACATCGAAGAGCGCGAAAGCACACTGGTCCTGATCGGCGAGGAGATCGACCGGGATATTCGCCGGATCGCCGACTTCGTCAGCCGCAACAAGGTGCCCTATACCTCGCTGGCCGCCGACAGTCCGCAAGCCCTGGCGATCGCCAGGGGGTGCTCGATCCCGCCCGGCAGTCCAGCCGTCGTCGTCGGTCCCTGCGAGATTATCGAACAGCCCACGCCCGACAAGGTCGCCCGGTGGGCAGGCCTCAGCCACGACTTTCCGCAGGACCAGGATTTTGATGTGATCATCGTCGGCGGCGGCCCGGCCGGTGTCGCCGCGGCCGTCTATGCCGGCGCCGAAGGCCTGAGCGCGCTCGTGGTCGAAGACGTCGCCATCGGCGGCCAGGCCGGCACATCCAGCCGCATCGAGAATTACATGGGCTTTCCGACCGGCATTTCCGGCTCGGACCTGGTGTGGCGAGGCGAGGTCCAGGCGATGAAGTTCGGCACGCGGTTCGCCACGCCGCAGCGCGTCGATCGCCTTGAAAAACTTCCCGACGGCGCGTTCTGTGCGACGCTCAACAGCGGGCGGCGTGTGCGTGGCCGCGCCATCGTCGTCGCCACCGGCGTTCAATATCATCGCCTGCCCCTGGCACGCGCCGCGGACTTCGAGGGTGCCGGGATTTACTATGCCGCCACCGAAGCGGAAGCCCGTTATTGCCGGGACTGCGATGTCGTCGTGGTCGGCGGCGGCAATTCGGCCGGCCAGGCCGCCATGTTCCTGAGCCGCGCCGCCCGGCGCGTGCGCCTGCTGGTGCGTGGCCAAAGCCTCGCCAGCTCGATGTCGGCCTACCTGTCCAGCCGTCTCGAGGCCGAGCCCGGCATTACCGTCGAGTATGGCGCGGAGATTGCCGCCCTGCACGGCGCGGAGACCCTCAATGCGGTGACGATAAAGTCGGTGGCGGACGGGAACGAACGGCTCATTGACGCGTCCGGCCTCTTTCTAATGATCGGCGCGGCGCCCAACACGTCGTGGCTGTCCGGATTACTGGCCCTCGATAACAAGGGGTTTGTCATGACCGGGACAGCGGTCGACACGCCCTCGCCCTTCGAGACGTCCGTCCCCGGCATTTTCGCCGTGGGCGACGTCCGCGCCGGATCGGTCAAACGCGTCGCCTCCGCCGTCGGCGAAGGCTCCGTCGTGATCTCCAGGGTGTGGGATTTCGTCAATCGCCGTTGACGCCCCGTCATCTCAAAGGCAACCGCAGGCCCAAGCCTTCAGGTGTTCGCGATTCCACCGACGCAATAGGGCCGCGTCGCAGCTCAGGCTTACTTGGAGCCGCCAACCCTATGAGTCAGCGCCCTATGTACGTCTGCTAAAATTTGCGCCATTTATAATACATATTTGGCATTCCCTATCGCGCCATTTGACGCTATGTAGCAAATGTAGCATAGAAAAAGTAGCCAACAAAGGGCGGCTCGGAGGGATCATGTCAATGCAACTGAAACTGCAGCCTTTCATGCAATGGGCGCTTATTGCGGCCGCTTTCATCGGGGCGTTCCCGGTTTCGGCAGTGGCCAAGCCCCACCTTGCCGTGGTCAGCTATTGGGGAAACCGCACCGACAATTTTTCTCTCATCCCCGACCACTCGATAGCCTTGATCAATCCGAACAGCGGCATCCTGGTGACCGACGACGAGGCCAAGCCAGTCGATGGACTCGACGTCTACGACAACGTTCTCCGCCGCGCCCAGAAGCACGATATCGCCCTCTACGGCTATGTGCCGACCGGTTATTTCCACCACGACTGCAACCAGGCCGGCAAGTGCCAAACCTGGATGCGGGTCGAGGCCCAGGTGAAAACCTATTTCGCGCGCCTGCCGGGCCTGAAGGGCATCTTCTTCGACGAGACGGCGCCGTCCGACTATAGCTGTGAAGCGTTCGCCGCGGAGTATGACAAGCTCAGGACCATCGTCGCCCGTTATCGGCCTGACGCCAAAATCATCTTTAATGTCGGTATGCCCGACACCTGCGCCGTCAACGCGGCAAAGCCCGGCGAAATGGTCGTCCTGTTCGAAAACGACGGCGGCCACTACATCCAGGACTATGCCAAGATCAAGGCGGCGACGAAGCTGGCGGCAGACAAGGGGGTGCAAAGCTGGCACATCCTCAACAATATCCCAACGAACCAGCTCGACGCCGTGATGCACGCGGCGGATATCTATGAACCGGACTACCTCTACGTCGTCGACGTTTCCGGCGACTGGCAAGCCGGCTTCGACACCTATGGAGACCTGCCGGCCTATTGGAAGGCCGAGGTCAAGGCCCTGACCGGCCCGGACAACAACAAGAACTAGGGAGATCGCTATGCTCAAGAGGGTTTGGGGACCGGCTATGACCGCCCTGATATTGGCCACGTCGCCGGCCATGGCCGCGCCCGTGGCGCATGGCATCTGGCTGGGCAACAGCGACGGCGCGGCGAAAAGACCGCCGATGGGCTGGAACAGTTGGAACGCCTTCCGCACCGAGGTCGACGAAGCCAAGGTGATGGGCGCCGCCCAGGCCATGGTCGACGACGGCCTGGCCAAGCTCGGCTATGTCTACGTCAATCTCGACGACGGCTGGTGGCTAAGGCGACGTCAATCCGACGGACGCATGATCATCCGCACGCGCATCTTCCCCTCGGCGGCCACGGCCGACGGCACGACCAGCTTCAAGCCCTTTACCCAGCGCCTGCACGCCATGGGCCTGAAGGCCGGGATCTATACCGATGTCGGACGCAACGCCTGCTCCCAAGCCTATGACCTGAAGTCGCCCAATCTGCCCGAAGGCTCGACGGCTGAGCGCCAGGTCGGGCTGGACGGTCACGTCAAACAGGACATCGACCTTTACTTCAAAGACTGGGGTTTCAACTATCTCAAGGTCGACGCCTGCGGCCTGGCTGACTTCGTGCCGGGCTCGAAGCTCGTGACGGAAAACGGCTATGCCGGCCTGGCGCCGGAAATCGACCGCGGCGCCTTGAACCGCACCGACAATGCCAAGGTCGAGGCGCGCTACGCGGCGGTGGCCACGGCGTTGAAGGCGGCCAATCCCGACGGCGACTATGTGTTTTCGATTTGCGACTGGGGCATGGCCAATGTCCGCGCCTGGGGCAAGGACGTCGGCTCATCGTGGCGGACCTCCAGCGACATCACGCCCAACTGGTCGAGCATGCTGCACAATTACGACAGTGCCGCCAAGCGCGCCCTGTATGCCGGGCCGGGCCACTGGAACGACCCGGACATCCTCTACATCGGCGCCGGCGATTTCGACACGGCGCACCTGACCGAGGCGCGCACGCACTTCACCCTGTGGGCCATGCTCAGCGCACCGCTGCTGATCAGCTACGACCTGCGCCAGGCGCCGCCGGAGTTGCTGGCCATCTGGAAGAATTCAGACCTGATCGCGGTCGACCAGGACCCCGCCGGCAACCAGGCGATCGTCGCCTACGATTCCGATGATGCCCAGATCCTGGTCAAGACCATGGCCGATCACCACAAGGTGGTCGCGCTGTTCAACCGTGGCGCCGCGCCGGTCAAGGTGACCCTGCTGGCCAGCCAGTTGAAACTGCGCGGCGACGCCAGCGTGCATCTGACCGACCTGTGGTCGAAGGCGACTCAAGACTTCACCGGCGAGACGACGATCGAGCTGGCGCCCCACGAAACACGGGTCTTCGCGGCACAAGGCGCGCGCGAACTGGCGAACGGCGTCTATCTGTCCGAAATTCCCGGATCGATCAATGTCGCCGACGACGGTGTCGGGACGCCCGAACTCGATCCGCAGATTCACCGGATGATCGATCCGTGGGGCGGCACGCGCGCCTCGTCTCGGCCGCAATATGCCGGCTGGGGTGGCGCGCAAGCCGACGCGACACCCTATGGCGAAACTTTAGAGATCGGCGGCCAAGCCTTCGAAAGCGGCATCGGCGTGCTGGGCAATTCTCTGCTCCAGGTGAAGAACGATGGCTACGCCACCCTCCGCGCCACGGTTGGCGTGGATGATTCGAGCGGTAATCGCAGCCACCCCGTCCGCTTTACGATCTATGCCGACGGCAAGCCGGTGGCGACGACCCCCGATCTGAAATTCGGCGACAAGCCGTTCGAGCTGACCGCCAACATCGCCGGTCGCCATGTGGTCGAACTTGTCGCCGCCACAAACACGGTTGCCGACGAAACACCGGTCGTCGTCACCTGGGGCGCGGCACGCCTTGAGAAATAGTCCAGGCCGGAAAATCCGCGATCACTTCTGCTGACCCAGATCGCGCAATACCTTATCCAAAGCGCGGTGAAAATCGGAGGGGTTAAATGGGCGCATCAGACCCCGGTCTTCCGGCTTGAGATGCGCCCCCGGCTCTCCGTCCGCCTTGAAAACATAATGTGAAAAAAGGTTCTGCCAGACCTGGCGGTATCGGTCAGGCAGATCGCGAACCATCAGCATTGCCATAAAAAGCGTACCCCATTGGCTTTTCAGGTGTGCGGGCCCGTCATTCCACCAAAAATTGACCAGCATGGCGAGCCCCCCCGTGGAACGCACGTGATGCCACCAGCCATAAGGAATGAACAGGGCATCGCCCGGCTCCAGATCAGCCACCTGTGCACAGGCCAAAGCCTCGGCAAGACGAGGAAATCGCTCGAAATTGGGGGCCTCGATATCCGCTATACTGACGGGCACGCCCGCCAGGGTCTCGTGAAAGGGGCCGACATAGAGATTGGCCAACTGTTCCGGCGGAAACAGCGTAAAACGTCGCCGCCCCGCCACGACCACCGCGACATTGTCCGCCAGGTCGAAATGGGTTTGCACACGCGCCCCATTGCCAATCCACAGGCGCGGCGGCACGTGAGCCGGAAACCAGGGAATAGAATTTTCAGCAGCAAAACCCGGCAATATGTCGTTGGCCGAAAGCGATTGAATAAACAGGTTGGGCGGCGAGGCCTGCCCGGCCAATGCCAGCAGCCGATCGAGAATATCGCCGATAGACGCCTGTTCCTTTTGGAAATTGCGCGCCTTGAGTGTCTCACCGAAGAAGAACTCTCCCCTCACCTCAGGCGCCGCAATGATATAATCCACGGCCTCCTTCGTGGAAAACGTTTTTAGATATTGCGCGAGATCCTCGCTGGACCCCAGACCTGAAATGACGACTGGCCAGTTCTGTGCCAAGCCGCGAAACACCGCGGGCCTGTTGGCCGGCATAATCTCTTTACGCAACTTGTGCGCATCAAGACCTTCGATTACCTGACAAGACTGCATTTTTGCTATTTCTCGAAACGCGCTTCGCCCCTGGGGAACGCAAGTGGAATGGACTGCACGTCAATGCGCGGCGTCCCTGATTTTCTGAATATATTGCATGTGCGGCGGCAAGGCCTGGGCACGCCCGACAACCCATTGACGCAGTTGGGTCATACGGCTGAGCAATTCCTCCCTGGGCAAGGCATCCGCAAGGGGGTGATAGGTCTTGGGGTATAGCCCCTGGCCGACCAGGACAGAAAACCAGTTTGTGTCCTTGAAGAGCTCGTGAGGATAATCAGGCAACAATCCGTCGCTCTCGAATATGTCGAGCCTTTCCTTCAAACTATCAGGTATGTCCATATTGCGGCAGTAGTCCCAAAATGGGCTGTCATCCCGCTCGGTCAGTTTATAATGCGCGATCAGGAAGTCTCGCACCCGTTCATATTCCGTGATCGTATCGGCATTGTACTTGTCCCTGATCTTCGGATTTATCGTCCCGCGTGGAAAAAGCTCCAGGAAGCGCGCCAAGGCACTTTGGACCAGATAGATGGATGTCGATTCCAAAGGCTCGAGAAATCCGGAGGCGAGCCCCAGGCAGACAACGTTCTTCTCCCACATCAGCTTGCGATGACCCGTTGTAAACTTGAGGATTCGCGGCTCGGCCAGCGCCGGCCCCTCCAGTCGCGAGACCAATCGCGATGACGCCTCGTCTTCGCCGATAAACGCATCGCAAAAGACGTAGCCATTGCCGGTCCTGTGCTGAAGCGGAATCCGCCACTGCCAACCGGCCTCGTAAGCCGTCGACCGGGTACAGGGCGCGGGCGGCCCGGCATTTTCGGAGGGGACGGCGGCCGCCCGGTTGCACGGCAGCCAGTGGCTCCAATCCACGTACCCGACACCCAGGGTTTTGCCCATCAGCAGGGAGGCAAAACCCGAACAGTCGAAGAAGAGATCTCCCGAAACGATCCGGCCCTCGCCCAAATCAAGGCTGAGCACCTGGCCGTCTTCGGCGCCAAGCTCGACGTCTGTCACGCGTCCCTCGACACGAACGACACCGCGCGCCTCCGCGTATCGCCTGAGAAACGCGGCATAAAGCTTCGCGTCGAAATGATAGGCCTTGTTGAGTTGAATACGGGGATTGTCCGTCGCCGAGGGGCCGCAACGTCCCAGTCGGATGGCCAGCGTTTCCAGATTGAACTGGCCGTAGTCCTTCGCGTTTTCCTGGGCCGCCAATCTCAACCAGAAATGATGGAAATTGATCCCCTCCATGGTCACGCCATAGTCGCCGAACGGGTGGATATAGCTCTCGCCCCTGCGTTTCCAATCGACAAATTCGATGCCCAGTTTGAACGTGGCTTCGGTTTCACGAACCAAGTCCGCTTCAGTAATACCGAGAAGCTTGTTGAACAGATTGATCATCGGAATGGTGGCCTCGCCGACGCCGACCGTACCGATGTCTTCGGATTCGACCAGGGTAACCGACAAGGCCTCCGGACCGAATACCTTGGCAAGGCAAGCCGCGGTCATCCAGCCGGCCGTGCCGCCGCCCAAGATGACGACGCGGCATTTTTCGGACATTGGAACCGTAGGTAATGTCATGACAAGCGAACCTGAAACCCCTTAGGCAAAAGGACGCGCGGCGTTAACGCCGCGCGTCAGTTCAGCCTAACCAGGGAGGATAGGCAGTCTCGATGGATTGGGCAATCGCGTCAGCAACGCCCCGTACGTCGTCAGTACTTTAAGCGCACGCTGACCTCTATGCGGCGATCGAAGTCGAACTCGCCACCGGGCAGGAAGAGTGGCTTCTGGTTGGGATTGGCGGCCGTCGGCCCCTCAACCTCCTCAAGAATCTTCGGACGCGTTCCCGAGAGGTTCGTGCCCTGGAGATCGAATTCCATGTGCGAATTCACCGCGTACCGCAGAGATCCGTCAAGGAAGCCCTCCGCGTCCGTCCAAACCGGGAAGAGCAGGCAGCAGTCATTGAGCGCACTCACGAACTTGGAGCGCCAGTTATAGGCCAGACGCGCGCCAAAGGGGCCCTTGTCGTAAAGCAGGACGAGGTTGTAGGCGTCATCGGAGACCTGCTCCAGACGGCCGGTATTGATCGATCCGGGCTGCACCGAGGTCGTGACCAGCGAGTTGGGGTCGGCACTATAATTGCTGCCGCCACTGACCAGGGACAGGCTGCTGTTTTGCACCCCTTCGTTATGCAGGTGGGTGTAGTTGGCCTGCACGCCGAGACCATCCCACGGGCTGGGCAGGAACGTGAAGTACCGCTGACCGGACAGCTCAAGACCGACAATGCTCGCGCCCTGACCATTCACCGGACCGGTAATCGTCACGTCACGCGTCACGCCCTGATTGGTATAGGGCACGAGGAAGGTGCCGCTCTCGACATAGTCGTGGAACTTCTTGCCGAAGAGGTCGATGCTGAATGAGCCCACGGAGGCGAAGTAACGCTCCAGGGTGAAATCGACTTGATCGGCTGTTGTTGCCTTCAGCCGCGGGTTCCCCGTGCTGCCCGTGTACCCGAAGAGGTAGCTGACCGGCTCGCCGGAAGAATTCAACACGACATTCGGGTTACCCGCGACGACCGAACTTTGTGCCGGAAGCCCACCTTGCATGGTGACGTAGTTCTTCATCAGGCCGATGTCGGGCATATACATCCCCTCCGACAGGGAGAAGCGAGCGACATAGTCCTTCGGCAACGCAAATCGCAGGTTCAGGCTCGGCAGCTTGTAGGTGTGCCTGGTCTCAACCCGGCTCGGCGCATAGCCCCCGTTCGAGAACTTCAGGTCGTCGGTCGAGTTGGCCACCAGACAGGTAACGCTGACCGGATACGAGCCCGGCGGCAGGGCCGCGATCTGAGCCGCCGTCAACGGCGTACAGGTCGTGGCGCTCGGATCAAGCGGGGTCGGGAAATTGACGGCGCCCGTACTGATCAGGTCGGTTTGCACGACGCGTAAACCCACATTCCCCGACAGGGTAACGCCGTTGGCGACTACGGCTTCAGGCCCACCAAAGCGGAGCATACCGTAGATGGAGTTTTCCCTGAGCTTGACGTCCGTGATTTCCCCCGGCTGGAAACAGCTGCCGGGGAGATTCCCCGCACGCATACAAATGGGATCCCAGTCGGAGACCGCCGTGTTGCCGTTCGCGGACTGGGCCGTTTTACCGAACATGGCCTCCAGGGCATTGATGTTCTTGAGATAGGACGGATTGATCGTGACGAACTGGTTCTGCCCCAATAGTCCGTTCAGCAGGCCTGAGGTGCCAAACGTCGTGGTCTGCCAGTAGGTGCCGGGGTAGCCGACAAAGCCTGTGGCGGGATCCGCCGGCGAGTCCAGGTGGTAGGACGGCGCCTGATCGGCCAGGTACCATTGGTTTGAGATCGCCTGGTAGTCGTAAGCAGACAGGTCGATCTTTTCGTAACGTTCGGACATCCGCACGCCGGCATCGAATTCAGCCAACCAGGGACCGTCGAAAGCATAGGCCCCGTCGATTTGGAAGGCGTTCAATGTCGCCTTGCTATCCTCGAGGTGGTCCATCAGCGAGTTATTGAAGTAGTTGCGGTAGTCGGCCATGAAATTCGACCCGCCCAGCACATTCATGTTCGAGGGGGTCTCGAAATTGAGGTGCGGCAGACCGCTCGTCAGGTTCAGGTCAAGATTGGCCCATGTCGAGTCTTCGTACGTGACGTCATACTGCTTGTTGGTGGACAGGACGTGTTGCGCATCAAAATTAAATCTCAGGCGGTCCGTCGGCGCCCATTTGAGGTTAAACGACCCATCCGCCACATTGCGCGTCTCGGTCGAATACCGGCTCTCGACATTCACCTGCTCCCCGTAGGAGCAGAGTTGATTGCCATTGGCCGCGGAGTCCAGGCACGGCTTGTAAATCGGCTCGTTCACACCGTACTGATCGAATGTCCCCAGCGTGTCGGTAGAGCCCGCAGCATAAGGCGGGACCGCCGAAGACCAATCCGAGATGCTGCCGCGCCCCCAGGTGCCCGCGCCTGAGCCGATGACACCGGTCTGGAACATGCCATCGCTGGCAAAGGTAAACGGCGTTCCCGCTACAGTGCTGTTGGGAGTCGACCCCACGGACGTCGCGGGCATCGGCAAGCCCCAGGCGCCCGGGTTCGTCTCGACGTAGGATTCATCATAAAAGGCGGTATTGCTTGGATAGTAAATGTTAGCATAAATCTGATTTTCATTCCACGTATTCTCATACGAAGAATCCGTATACTGCAATGTCGCCTTCAATTTATGGTCATTGCTTTCCCACTGACTGGCAAGGGATATGCCTTTGCGGGTGCGGTCATAGGTCGTTTGCCCGAACTCTTCGATCGCCGGAATAAAGACCGTCGAGGTCTGCCCCGGCTGGACCACGCCGGAGGCAAACGGCCACCACCGTTGATTGGTCACGCTCTGGCTGGTGGTCTGAACCTTGGAATAGGCCACATCGGCCAGGAAGCCGAAGCGACCATAATCCGTATCAAAGTTGTTGGAATAAAGCGCCGAAGCCGACGGCTCCCACTTTTGGCTCAGGTCGCCATAGGAGCCATCAACGCTAACCGCGAACAGTTGGCCCTTCTGATCGAACGGCAGGCGGGTCCGAAGATTGACCGTACCGCCGATGCCGCCTTCGATCATGGAAGCCGTCGCGTTCTTGTAGGTGTCGACGCCCGCCAGCATTTCCGGAGAAATGTCTTCCCAGCTCAAACCGGAAGCAGACCCCGCGCTGAAGATCTCGCGACCGTTGAACTGCGAGCTCACCTGCTGGAGACCGCGGATGAGAACACCCGTCGGTTCGGCTGGGAAGTGCATGGAGTCTTCGCCGCCCTGCGTGACGGTACGCACAACCGAAACACCGGGAACGCGCTGCAACGCATCGGCGACGGATTTATCCGGGAACGAACCGATGTCGGTTGCGGTGATCGAATCGACGACCGTGTCCGCGGATTTTTTGATGTCTTGCGCGCTCTTGAGCGCCTTGCGCGAGCCGACAACGACGACTTCCGTGCTCGCCGTGGAGTCGGTTGTGGCGGTTGTGGCGGTTGTGGGAGCCGTCTGGCTGGCGGCTTGCGCAAGCGCCTGCCCCGCACCAGCCGTTAGACCGCAAGCGATCGCCATCGTGAGTGCGATACGTGATACGCTATGACTAGTATTACCTTTTGGCATTTTTATAAACCCTCCGCAGCCCTGTATTCCGTTTAGCTACAATTAGAATGCTACATTCACTACAGGCCGTCAAATGCCGTTATGTAGTTCTCACAAAAAAGTATGATAATTGGCGAGCCCCTGTTGCAAATCTGCCATACAACAGACCTGGCCACCGAGCGTGAACCTGAGCGCCAATATCTGCTAGAAATTGTTTTTATTCGTAAAATCCAATTTCCAAGCGGTCATTTACGAAAAAGATGGGCACCACAATTTTGCCATTGACTCGCCCGCCCGGCGGTAGCGATGATCGTGTAACTAGGCTACATTCTTGCATATACGCGTAGGTGGGCGATGTCCAAAATCAGGCTCTGCATGTTCTCAATGGCGCTCGCTGCCAGCGTCTGCGTCCCGTCGTTTGCCGCGCCGGTCTCGTCACTCGGCAACGCGGCCGCGGCCCTGAGCTGGAGCGATGACGGCCACCATCTGTCGGCCTTCCGCTTTGCCGACCGACTGAACGGCCGCACGCTGACCATCACCCAGCCCTTCGCCCTGACCCTGGGCGACGGCCGCACCCTGACCCCAGCCGACCTGGACCTGATGGCGCCGCTGAGAGAGACGCGCGTGACCGGCGATGCCGCGGCGTCACGCCTGTCCGACCGCGAAGTCCGCGAAGAGGTGCAGGGGTCTTTCACGACCCGCGACAACCGGCTGCGTATCGATTGGAAACTGATCCAGCCCGACGGCGCCAAATACCTGCGCGAAGTCGTGACCGTCACCGCCCTGGCCCAGGATGAGGCCATCCCTCGGATCAAGCTGTTGCAGGTCGCCGCCCCCGACGCCGAGGTCTTCGGCAAGGTCGCCGGTTCGCCCGTGGTTGTCGGCAACGACTACCTGATGTTCGAGAATCCGCTGGCCAAGAGCTCGGCCTATGTCGAGGACGCTTCGGCCTCGATGTGGCTCGACAACGCCCTGCCGCTGCGCAAGGGCCAGAGCCTGACCGTCTCGGCGGTCATAGGCGTCACCGCGCCCGGTCAGATGCGCCGCGATTTCCTCGCCTATATCGAAGCCGAACGCGCCCACCCCTACCGCACCTTCCTGCACTATAATTCGTGGTACGACATCGGTTACGACACCTCCTACACTGCCGCCGATGCGCTCGACCGCATTCATGCCTTCGGCGAGGCGCTGTCGGTCAAGCGCGGGGTCAAGCTCGACTCGTTCCTGCTCGATGACGGTTGGGACGACCTGACCGGCCGGTGGGGTTTCAGCCAGACCTTCCCGGACGGCTTCGTTCCCTTGCGCGATGCGGCCGCGCCCTATGGCGCCGCACCCGGCGCCTGGTTGTCCCCGTGGGGCGGCTATAATCACAATAAGGAAGCGCGCATCGCCGCCGGCAAGAAAGCCGGCTACGAGATCATCGACGGCGGTTTCGCCCTGTCCGGTCCCAAATATTATGACGACTTCCACAAGGCGACGCTCGATCTCGTCACCCGCCAAGGCGTCAACCAGTTCAAGCTGGACGGCACCGGCAATGCCGACAAGGTCTTTCCGGGCAGCCGCTTCAACAGCGATTTCGACGCCGCCATTCACCTGATCGCTGACCTGCGCGCCGCCAAGCCCGACCTGTTCATCAACCTGACCACCGGCACCTATCCGTCGCCCGCCTGGCTGATCTATGCCGACTCGATCTGGCGCGGCGGCCAGGACCACGCCTTCACCGGCGTCGGCACTCCGCGGCAAAGGTGGATGACCTATCGCGACCGCGAAACCTATCAGAACATCGTCGTCGCCGGCCCGCTCTTCCCGCTGAACGCCCTGATGCTGCACGGCCTGATCTACGCCCAGCACGCGCCGGACCTGAACAGCGATCCCGGCCACGACTTTCCGGCCGAGGTTCACTCCTATTTCGGCAGCGGCACCTCGCTTCAGGAGATGTACATCACCCCGTCCCTGCTCAAGCCCGCCGATTGGGACACTCTCGCCGAGGCCGCCAAGTGGTCGCGCGCCAATGCCGAAGTGCTGAAGGACACGCACTGGATCGGCGGCGACCCCGGACACCTCGCCGTCTACGGCTGGGCTGCCTGGACGCCGCGCAAGGCGATCATCACCTTGCGCAATCCGTCAGACGCGCCGCAAAGCTTCGCGCTCGACATCGGCCGCGCCCTGGAACTGCCGGCCGGCGCCGCCCGCACCTTTACGGCGCATAGCCCGTGGAAAGCCGACGCGGCACAAAAGGCACGAACCTTCACGGCCGGTCAACCGGTCCTGCTGACCCTGGAGCCGTTCGAGGTGGCAACCTTTGAGCTTAGTCCCCGGTAGGCAGGTAGGACTGCTGCGGCGAGACGGCCGAGGACACCCGGCGCAGGGTTTCCATCGCCGGCTTGCCGATCATCAGCGCGATGCGGTCGGCGATGCCGTCAAGCACGAACAGTTGCGCGAAACGCACCGGGTTCGGCTGATGATAGGGGATATTGGTCGCCAGTTCGATCGGAACGACAAGATCGGCGGTCGCAGCCAGCGGGCTGGCCGCCGGCGCCATGGCGATGCAGGTAGCCCCGTAGGTCCGTGCGATTCGCGCCGCCTCGACCAAGGTCGGCGGCTGACCGGTCGACGAGATGATCAGGACGGTGTCACCCTTTTTCAGCGTCGCGGCCGTCATGCGCTGCATATAGCTGTCGGCGTGGGCGATAACGTGCAGACCCAGACGGAAGAAGCGGTTCTGCGCCTCCATGGCCAGTACGGCCGAGGACCCGCCCAAGCCGAAAACCGCAATATTTTGCGCCGTCATCAGCGCCTTGGCGGCGGCATCAATCCGGTCGAAATGCTCGGTCTCGCTGACCGAACGCAGCGCGGCGGCAATACTTCCGGACAGTCGGCCGAAGCGTTCATCACCGTCCCCATCCAGAGCGGGTTCAAGGCGGGTGAATTTCTGCTCGAGAACCAAAGACTGAGTCAGATATTTCTTGAATTCCTTGAAGCCCTCGCACCCGATCGAACGACAATATCGGATGACCGACGGTTCGCTGACACCGATTCGGTTGGCGAAGCTCTTGATACTGACGTCGACGACGGACGCCGGATCGCGCAGTATCTCCTCACCGATCTTGAGATTGACGCCGTCCTCGTGGGGGGCTCGTTCACGGATGGTCGTGAGAATATCGTTCAGCGCTGTCATAACGCCATTCTAACGAAATAAAGGCGCCTTACAACCTTACCCTTTCGGTCCATCCCGACGTGCGGCGAACAGCCCGAAAAACAGGATGTACAGGTAGGACGGGACCATCAGCGCGCAGAAGACCATTTGGAAATCGTGCGTTGCCTTCAGCCAGGCGAACAATTGCGGCACCACCGCGCCGCCGGCTATCCCCATGACGAGGATAGCCGAGCCGGTTTCGGTGTGACGGCCCAGCCCCTTGATGCCGAGCGGGAAGATGGCCGGCCACATCATGGCGTTGGCGAAGCCCAGGCCGGCGACGCAGGCGACGCTGGCATAGCCCCGGGTAAGGTAGGCGGCGATCGCCAGAAGAACGCCCAGCACGGCCGAAAAGGCGAGATAGCGTGCCTGGCTGACGAAGCGCGGGATGACGACCAGGCCGACGACATAGCCTAGCAGCATGGCGACCAGGGTGCCCGAGGTGAAATACTTGGTCTGGTCGAGCGGCAGGCCGAAACCCCGGCCATAGGTGCCGATGGCGTCACCGGCCATGACCTCGACCCCGACATAGAGGAAGAGGCAGATGAAGCCGAGCCACAGGTTGGGATGGCCGAACAGGCTGCCCTTCGGCGCATCGTCGGCATTGGACCGGTCGGTGATTTCCGGCAGAGGCGAAAGCGCCACCGCCACGGCCAGCACCGCCAGCAGGCCGGCCATGACAAGATAGGGCACGTAGATCTTGTGGGCGAAGGCGGCCAGCAGCCCCTCGCGGCCGGCGGGGCCGGCAGCGGCGACCTGGTCGGCCAGGCCGCTGATCCCGCTCATGATCAGCGCGGAAAAGACAAGCGGCGCGCAAGCGCCGGCCAGCTTGTTGCAGATGCCCATGAAGGCGATGCGCTGTGCGGCGCTGTCGATCGGCCCCAGGATCGAGATGTAGGGGTTCGATGCCGTCTGCAGGATCGACAGCCCGGCGCCGATGACGAACAGCGCGGTCAAGGCGCCAGGAAAGACGCGTATGTCGACGCATTGACCGAACAAGGCCGCGCCCACCGCCATTACCAGCAGCGCCAGGGCCATGCCCTTCTTCATACCGGTGCGACGCAGGATCGCCGCCGCCGGCAACGAGAGGAAGAAGTACGACATGTAAAAAGCCATCGGCACCAGGAAGGCACTGACGTCATCGAGCCGGAAAGCCAGCTTGACGAAGGTGATCAGCGGCCCGTTCAGCCAGGTGACGAAGCCGAAGATGAAGAACATGCCGCCGATGATGGCCATCGGCATCAATGGCGATTTCGCGGTACCGGTCATCTGCCCTCCCCCAAGGTTCGCGTTTAGTTGGATGCTTCGAGCAGGACTTCGGCGCGCACGCCGGCGCCGCGCAGGAAGCAGCCGCCCCGGCCGGCGGTCGCCTGGCCTTGCGACCAGCTATGGACACCGTTGACGAAGACCTCTTCGATGCCGGCAGAGATCTGCACCGGCTTTTCAAAGGTGGCCCGGTCGGCGACCGTTTCCGGGTCGAACACGGTGATGTCCGCGGCCAGTCCAGCCCGGATCAAACCACGGTCTTTGAAGCCGTAGCGCCGGGCGGTAAAGCCAGTCATCTTGGCCACGGCCTCGGCCAGCGGGAACAACTTCATGTCGCGGGCATAGTGCCCAAGCACGCGCGGGAAAGTCCCCCAAAGCCGCGGATGCGGGTTTTTGTCGTTCGGCAGGCCGTCGGAGCCGATCATGCACAGGGGATGGGCGAGGATACGGCGCATGTCGTCCTCGTGGATCTGGAAATAGCAGGCATAGCCCGGCTGTAACCGCAAAGCCGCCTCGCGCTCAGTGACGTCCCACTCGCCGGCGATGTCCTTGAGATAGCGCCCTGCCGCGTCCGGACAGGTTTGCGACGAGTTGATCAGCACCTGGATCTCGCCGTCGCACAGATCGGGATTGAGCACCGACGAGCCCGCCGTATAGGGGTAGCAATCCATGCATACCGGCTGCGTCTTCGAAGCGCGTTCGATCAAGCCCAGCGTCTCGGCCGATCGGCCCCAGTTGTGCACGCCGGCGCACTTGTGGTGCGAGATGATCAGGGGCGTCTGCGCCGGGCGCGCCGTGGCGAAGGCTTCTTCCAAGGCTTCGGCGATGGCGTCATATTCGCTGCGGATATGCGTGGCGTAGACGCCGCCATACGCGCCGACCGTCTCGGCCAGGGCCAGCATTTCCGCGTCGTCGGCGGCATAGGCCGGCGCGTAATAGACCCCCGAGCTCATACCCGTCGCCCCGGCGCGCAGGGCTTCCGCCAAGAGGGCCTGCATGGCCTGCCGCTCATCAACCGAGGCTGGGCGTGTCAGGTCGCCGACGCAGATCTTGCGCAACATGGTGTGGCCGACCAGGGCGGCGACATTGACCGCGGGCCGGGCCTGATCGATCGCCGCGGCATAGGCCGAGAAACTGCCATAGGAAAACGCCTTGCGGTCGCCCAACAGGTTGAACGGCTCCTCGACCTCTTCTGGAAAGCGCAGCGGCGCGATCGAAAGGCCGCAATTGCCGACGACCACGGTGGTTACGCCCTGGCTGATCTTGGCCGTCATCTCGGGCGTGCGGATGCAGGCATAGTCGTCGTGAGAGTGCGAGTCGATAAAGCCCGGCGCGACCGCCTTTTCGTGCAGATCGAACACCTCGGCCGCCGTCCAGTCGCCGAGATCGCCGACCGCGGCGATCAAACCGCCCTTCAGGGCGACGTCGGCGACAACCGGCGCGCTACCGCTACCGTCGAAGACGAGGCCGCGGCGCAAGAGAATATCGGCAGAGGAAAGAGACATGTCGGCGGAACTCATCAGAAAAAGGTCTTAAGTGCGCAGGTGACCCGATAACGGTCGTCGACCTCAAGCAGCAGTTGCCAGCGATCGAAGGTGGTGCAGGGATGGGAAATGCCCATGGCGACGTAGTCGCCGACGGCGACATCGGCGTCCTCGGGCACGCGGACATAGCCGTGCTGGTCGTTCATACGGGTGAAGGTCCAATCGGACACCGGTTGCGGTACGGCGTCGGCTCCCGGCCGCGTCCAGCTTTGCACCTTGGGAAGGCCGGCGTCGTCGGACAGGTCACGGCGCCCGGCATTGACCAGGACCAGGCCCGGTTCCGGCCGCGACACGACCTGGGCCCAGACTTCCAGTGCCGGTTTCAGCGCCGGGGCGGCCCCAAGCACGCCACGCTCGCCGACATGGTCGAGCAGTTTGTTGTAAAAGCCGGTATCGTGGGTCAGGTAACAGCCGCTGCGCAGGATCGTGGTCACGCCGCCGGTCTTCAGACCGCGCGCCACCAGGTCGAAATAGGCTGAACCGCCGGCGCTGAGGATCGGCTCACCGGTGAACATGGCCTGGTCCTGGCAGGTGCTGAACAGGCGCAGGAGGTCGTCCAGGAAACCGTCGACACGGGCCGCGTCGGCCTTGGCGTCGCCGGTGACGATCAGGCCTTCGTAGCCCTCGACCCCAACCAGGGCGAGGTGCCTGGACTGCACCACATGCTGCGCAACCTCGAGCGCCGCGTCGGCGCCGCGCGCGCCCGTGCGGCCGCCGGACAGGCCCAGTTCGACAAGGACATTGAACGGTTTGGCAATGCCCGCGCGGTCGAGAATGGCGTCCAGCCGTTCGACGCCGGCCACGCTGTCGACCAGCGAAAAGATTTCTGCGTCCTCGACGGCCGCCAGGGTGCGAATCTCCGCCTCCCCGACCAGTTCATTGGCGATCAGCAGCCGCTTGACGCCGACGCCCAGCGCCGTACGCGCCTGGGCATAGGTCGCCACCGTCATGCCCCAGGCGCCGGCGCGCAATTGCCGGTCGAACAGTTGCGGGCACATGCTGGTCTTGCCGTGCGGCGCCAGCTTGACACCGGCACGGTCGATATAGGCCTGGAAGGTCGAGAGATTGCCGGCAAGCGCCGAGGCCCGCAGCACCGCCGCCGGCATCGGGACCGTGCCGTCAAGGAGGTTCCACCCCTTCACACCCACGTCGCGGACGGCCAGGCCTTCGCCGGACGGCGGCAGGCCCTTGGTGCCGGGCGTCAGGCGGGAATCGAGGATGGCGTCGAGGTTCAAGGTCGGGTGCGACATCAGAAGGCTTCCAGGGTAAGTTCGGAGGCCAGGACCGGATTGCCTGCGGTCAAGCCGGCATCGACCGGCAGCACAACGCCGGTGACCATGCGGGCCAGGTCGGACGCCAGGAAGGCCACCGCGTTGGCGACGTCGCGCGGATCGGCGAAGTCGCGCAGCGGATACCACTTCTTCAGGTCTTCAAAGACTTCAGGCTTTTGAGCGGTGCGCGCCGCCCAGGCCTGGGTCTTGACCGTGCCCGGCGCGACGAGGTTGGCGCGAATGCCGCGCGGTCCGTATTCGACGGCCAGGGCCTTGGTGTAGCTGACCAGGCCGGCCTTGGCGGCGCTATAGGCCGGGTGGCCGATGGCCAGCATGGCGTTGACCGTGCCGATATTGATGATGACGCCGGCGCCCCGGACGAACATGGCCGCCTTGGTGGCCTCGACGCAGTGATAGGCGGCCGACAGGTTGATCGCCAGGTCGTGGGCCCAGTCCTCGGGCTTCAGGTTCGACAGGGCGGTGGCCGCCGCCGCACCGGCATTGTTGACCAGGATGTCGACCGGGCCGGTCGTCGCTGTGACCGCCTCGACTGCCGCCTTGACGGCGGCAAGGTCGGTCAAGTCCGGCGTCGCCTTGTGCAGGCGCATATCCATGGCGTCCAGCGCCGCCGCGTCGCGGTCGAAAGCCAGCACCGTGGCGCCCCACCCCAGGAAGGCTTCGCATAGCCCCTGGCCGATACCGCCGGCGGCGCCGGTCACCAGGACAACCTTCCCCGAGAAATCAAACATGCGAAACCCTTTTGGCGAGAACACGTTGCAGCCAGCGTAGATTGGCCGGCGGCAGCATGCCCAGATTGTAGAAAGCGAAATCGACGAAGCCCTGCGCCCGCAGGCCATCCAGCGTCTCGACCAGGTCTGCTTCGCGCGCCATGTCGGGATGGCCGGGACGCAGGATAACACTGGTTCGCGAAACCGGTACACGGGCCGCGACATACCCCGCATCGGCCATCGCGTCGGCCGGCGACGGCTGGTAGATCGGCAGTTCCAAACCGTCGCAGGCCATGTCCAGCGCCGCCAGGTCGTGACCTTCCAGATAGGCGGTGGCGTGCGGCCGCTGGCAGGTCGAGATGACCTTGACGGCCACCGACGGATCGACCGCGGCGCGGATCTCGGCGACCAGCGACGTGACGACCCGGCAGCGGAACCCATGAAAGGCTTTCAGATCCGGATCCGCCGCATTCCAATCGTCGAGCGACGGCACGACCGTTTCGCCGTCCAGGAAGGCGTCGACGGCGACGCGGACACGCCCGGCCAGGCCATCCGCGTCGATGCCGGCGGCGCGCACGCCGGCACGGCAACGGTCGCAGAAGCACAGGCCCAGCATGGCGTCGAGCCAGGCATTGGCCGGCACCTGGGCGAACTCGTGATGAAAACCGTGGCCGTAAGTCAAAAAGCCCGGCGTTTCCAGCAGCAGGCGCTTCACGCGATAGGCTTCGGTGATGTCGGCGCACAGGGTCACGCCGTAGGCGCGCACCTGCGGCTGTGACGGGCACAGGCTATAGGGGTAAATGTCGCCAAAGGCGTTCCTGACGCACAGGTCCGGGCGTTCCATCCCCAGCCGCGTATTGTGGTTGAGCACGGTCCAGGCATTGACGGCAATGTCGTCGCGGGCGCACAGCGCCGCCAGCACATCGTCGCCCTGCGTCAGGGCCGAGACCTTGGGCTGTACGGTGCCGTAGGTTTTACGCGGCCGAAAATAAACCGTGCCGTCCTCGGGAAAATAGACGCGCGCCTTCGGATCACCCGGCTGTATGAACTTGCCGGCGTGATAGCTGACCGCCAACGTGATCTCGTCGGCGCCCAGCGCCTTGACGCGCGCGACGTCGGCGTCGATGTCGTGGAGATTCCAGGGATAGGCATAGACCGCCGTGCTCATGTCCCGCCTTAAGCCTCAGGCTTGTAGGCGATGACGTCTATTTCGACCTTGGCACAGATCATGATCTGCGAGCGGACACACGAGCGCGCCGGCAGTTTGCCTTCGTTGAAATAGCCAGCATAGACCCGGTTGAAAGCGGCAAAGTCGCGGGTATCGTCCAGCCAGACATTCGCCTTGACGACGTCGTCCAGCGTACAGCCAGCGCGCTCGAGGATGGCGACGACATTGTCCATGGTCTGGCGCGTCTCGGCGATGATGCCGCCCGGCACGATTTCGCCGCTCTCGTCCATGCCGACCTGGCCCGAGACGTAGACGAAGCCGCCGGCCACGGTGGCATGGGAAAAGGGCAGGATCTGACCGCCACTGCCCGGCTTTGCGCCGCCGATACGTTTGATACTCAATTCACACCCTCCCGCTTCAATGAGCGGCTGCTAACGTAATTATACTACACATTGTTAGCTACACGCGAATTGTATGTCAATTGCTTTCGGCCGGCCAATCGGCTGAGTCGCCCCCCAAACCGGCCCCAGCTCACATTTGCTGTGGTTTGGGAGAACGCTACGGCTGATTCAAAGGAGGCGTCAGACGGCTTAACGATCGATGAGATCGAGGTTGATGGCTCGCATATCCAGCTTCAGTTGCGATCCCGCCATGCCGCTGCAACGATGCGGCACCAGAAGATGGCTGCTCTTTAGCGGGCGCAATCACAAAGGCGCGCTCCGCCCGCCGCGCCTCGAGACGGCCGTCGCCGGCTGGTGCTGGGCCAGTCGGAAGCTGCCGACGGCCGCGGCCAATGACGACATCTTCACCAACCCGGCGTCCGGCTTGAGCCTCCAGGTTTTCGCCATTCCGCCGACGCAATAGGCGGCGTCACACAGAAAGTGATGTTCTTGGAAGTTCCAGAGGAAGTGTTTGAAAAGATGGTGCCTGGAGCCGGAATCGAATACGCCGGCAACCTATTGCTTTTGCTGAGCTAATTTCAGCACACCTAATGCCCTACCCTCAGTCGTACCCGCAAATAAAAAGATTTAATCCACAGGTTTAATTCGATCGAACAACCCTATGATTCGGCAGGTCCGATACCTCAATCCAAATTGCGCTGGAATCGAACCGGTGTCCACTCGAAGTGGATTTCGGAATCCAATGAGCATAAAAAGCCTAATTATGACAAGGCCTTGGCCCGTTTCGCCTACGGGTATCTACCCATAAAATCGAGGCTATGCCGATTTGTGCTCGACAGTTGTACCGCGTTCCTCGATCCGCTGGTTTATCCAAGCGGCAATTTCCGCTTCGAGCCATCCCACACTTCGCCCTCCGAGGCCGATGGCGCGGGGGAAGGCGTCTTCCTTCATACGCCTGTATAGTCCGGACCGGCTTAAACCGGTGAGCTTGCGAACTTCCTGCAATCGGACGATACGGCCGGGCAGTGGAGAAGCCGCAAAGTGAATTGGGTGAGCGTCTAATGACATGGCTGATCTCGGCGTTTCTACGCCCCTTCTGGGCTGGAATAGAATCGCCTAACTCATTCTCTCGACCAAGACCCTTTACACCCCCTGACGTACTATCTCGCCTGCGAGCGCACGAACCTAAATGGCTTACTTGAGGCCGCGAAACGGCTTCAACGCTTCCACAATTTCCAGGGCCGTCTTCTTGCCGATGCCGGGAAAGCGAACCAATTCGTCGTAGTCGACGTCAACAATATCTCGGACGAACGCGACGGGCTTCATCCCGATGAATTGCATGGACGCGATATCCCATTTCGCTGTGCTGCAATCGAAAGTTTCGAACGCTGTATACGCCCGCGTGGAAAGACCCAGCGCGGACAGCGGTGTATCCAACCCTTTGTATTCTGTCGACTTCGGGTCTTTTGCGAGAGACATCGCTACCTCCAAGCCGGCGGATTTTACCTGAAGGCGAATGAGCGCAAAACAGGTAATTGGCAAAATGAAGCTCAGCTGCGGCGACCGGACCGCGCAAATCCCTTGTCGCTGGACAAAAAGGCCTCCAGCATAAACGGGATCAGATCGACCACTTGTTCGCTCGCCCCATAAGCCTTTTCATAGAGTTCGGCGTAGTCCTTAAGAGACTGATTCAAATCCGCCCCCAGAGTAATGGTCAATTTCACTGGGGTACGGTCAGGCAGTCTGGGAAGTTTGATTTCCGTCACGAGGCTACCTCCCCGTATGGCACGAGGACCAGATCCTTGTGCACGATCACCCGCACCGGCCAGCCGGGGCGAACGGTGATACTTGGTTGAACGTTCAAATGCTTCTCGACTATCTTTTCACCTGCCTGGTTGGCGCTTTGCTCGGCCGACTCACGAATCGCGCGAACAAGGTCGCTGTCCTGGCTACTGCCCGATACGGACGTGACGCCGAGGAGCGTCGCGAGCCCGACACCCTTGAGAAGTGCCCAGGTGTGGTAATCGACCTTGTCGGCCAGGCCAGCATATCCTGCCGTATCGGACGCCGGCAGATTGTCGATCTGCATGGACGAGCCGTCTGGCAAGATCATGCGTTGCCACACCAGAAGAGCTCGGCTTTGTCCGAAGGCGACGACGCTGTCGTATTGGCCTATCAACCGCGTGCCCTGCGGGATTAGAAGAATATGTCCGGTCACGGTGTCGTAGACATTTTCCGTGACCTGCGCGATCACGGTACCAGGCAGGTCGGAGTCGAGGCCGGTCACCAGGCTTGCCGAAATAACCGTCCCTGCCAGCACCTCGTTCGGTGATCGCGGCGTCTCCAAATCGTGTGAGTTATACATGCTCGCGTTGTCCGCCTTCCCCGCGAAGTCTAGTTTGCGCCCTTGGGTGTTCTGGTCCTTTTCGAGGTCCAGGGTCAAAGTCGAGGCCGGGGGCGATCCCGGCGAGGGCGAGGCGGGCGCCTTCGGGCCGGCCAGGGCCGATAATGCATCGCCAACCGCGCTCTTGTCGTTGACCTGGAAGAAGACACCGGCCTGGCGCGCCGCAGTCGCTATTTGCGCGGCGGCCGCATCCGCGCCAGCCGCGGGACCATTGCCGGCTGCGAGCCTTGCCTGCTGCTGTTCCAGGATCGGCTTACCGAGATCGCCCGGTAGCGGCGGCCCAAGGACCGGGATGGACGAGGTGCTCGAAGACGCCATGGCGGCGTAGGTCGCGGGCAAGGTCTGTATATGGTCGGGCGCTGGTTTCTTGGCGTCGGCGGCCTTGTCCGGATTGTAAAGCTCCGGCTGGTCGCCAGCGGCCTTGGGTTGCGGTTTCCCAAGGCCAATCCAAGCACAGGCCACGATCGCCAGAAAGCCAACGGCGGCTGCACCCATGAGAACGTTTCTCTTGAAGCGAACGGCGCGGCGGGGCTTGCCGCGGAGTACCAAGGATTCCGGCGGGACCTTGGGCAAGGGCTGATCAATCATGGCCCCCTCCCCGCGCCGAACCCGCGAAGGCGACCGTGGCGTGCTGAGGTGGCGGGCCCTGGCGTGTGATGCGAACGACAGCCTGGTGCTTCTCACCCAAGCGGAGTTCGGCGGCGGCGAAGAGCCGGTCGACCACATAGTAGGTGTGGTCGACTCGGTAATTGACGAGTTCGGCCTTACCGTCGTCCCCGATAACGAACAGCGGCGGCGCCTCGCCTTGGGCAACGGTCGACGGGAACTGGATATAGACTTTCGAGCCATCGTCGAACGCGCGGACGGGACGCCAGGCCGGATTATCGCCTGAGATGACATAGCCAAAATGCAGATCGGCGGGGACGAGGCCCGAGGCGACAGGCCGATCTTCCGCGGCCTTCAGCTCCGCCGCTTTGGCAGCCATCAGGGCGTCCTGGGGATAGCTCCACGAGATTGCGGTCATCGCCGTCTGTGGCTTGCTCTCCATGGCGATATGATAGGTCCGCAGCGACGTCGTTACGACCAGGTTGGTTTTCAGGCCGGCGGTGTAGGGCTTGACGAGAATGTGCACCTGCTTGCCCACGCCAGTCCCGCTCGTGGTATCGCCGATCACCCAGCGCGCGGTATCGCCGCTGGAAATGGCCACCAGTTGTTCACCGGGCTGCAGGGTGACGTCGCTGACCTGTTCGGGTGCGGTAAGCAGCCGATAGACCGCACCATCCATGAAGGGATAAACCTGGATGGCGTTGAGATAGCCGGTTGGTGATGGTTGCTGGAGGGCCGCCTTATTAGCGGCAGCCACGGCGGCGTCATCGGTCGCATCTGTCGGTGTGTGATGTTTGGCGGCATGGGCGAGCACCGGGCCTGCGCAAAGCATGACCAAGGCGCTCGCCAAGGGGACGAACGGTTTCATAATTCCTCCTATTGCAAGGGCGTGGATGGGCTGGTGGCCATGGCTACCGGAGCTGGAGCATCTCCCGGAGCCGATGGTTTGGCAGGCTCGGCTGGCGTGAAGTCCTTCGACCAGGCGAGTTCATCGACGTAGAGACCCAACGGATTCTTGCGCAGAACGTCTTCGCGCTGCGGCGTGTGCTGAACGATGCTGAGGATCGCCGTCCAATGGTCCGTCCCCATCGACACACCGCGCTCAAAGGTCTCCTCGGTCCACTTGACCTGGAACGAAGTCCTCGACGCCCGGACCACGCTGGAGACCTGGACGGTGACGCTGCGCTCGCCGACGCCGGCGAAGGGATCGTGCTGCTGGGCCTGAGCGTTCAGGAACTGTGCGGCGTGTGGGGTGGTAAAGTCATAGGCTTCAAGCCAATTGCTTCTGACCAGGACCGGATCGATGGAGAGCGAGCGAACGTTGGTGATGAAGTGGGCCAAGTACCAGGCGATCTGGGCATCGCTCGGACTGTATGCTTGCTCGGCTGGGCCAACCGCCTTGGGCTCGCCGGACCTGTCGACCTCGACTACATAGGGAACGACGCGGTTCTGCGACGACAGCCAGACCATTCCGCCGGCCAGAACCAGACTGACGGCCAAGGCACCGAAAGCCAAGTATCGCCAGTTGGCGGCCTGGACGGTGGCGGTGCCGATACGGCGATCCCAGGCGTCGGCCGCCTTCTGATAGGGCGTGACGGGTTCGGGCGTTTCGCCAAAGCGCTGGATGACGCGTTTGAACATGGGCTATTCCTTCTGCGAGATGTCAGGGTTGGCGCCGCCGCCCGCTGAATCGCCCTCGGCGATGGCGGCCTGGGTTGTCTGGGCGTGAGCACGAAGGGCGGCCTCGGTCCGCATCTTCCTGGCCCAGGCAGGAGGTCCCTCGGAAGATCTTCCCGCGGCGGCGGGGCCGCCCTGACCTCCCCCTGAAGACGAGGAACCGCCGCTTTTGGGACCCGGTCCTGCCCCGCCGCTGGCCGACGACGCGGCCCCGCTAGAACCTCCGGAGGGTGGCGACCCACCACCGGGGGGTGACGCGGCCGCGCCGGCTGGTCCGGCACCGCCTCCCCCGCCGCCCATCGCTGAAGCCGCCTTGACGGCGCCGAGGGCGGAACCTCCGGCGCGGAGAGCGCCCGCGGCCAGTCCGCCGGTGAGCAAGGCGGCCCCCGCCGCCATACCCAAGGTGCCGACGGTCGCGCCGGCGCCCAGCTGCGGCGCGCCGGAGACGAGGCCCGAGGCGATGCCCGGACCGAAGATGGCGAGACCAAGGAAGGTAAGTGACGCCAGGACAAGCGACATGGCTTGGGCGACCGTGACGTCCTGGCCCGTCGTGCCCGAGGTGAACTGGCTGAAATAGGTCGAGCCGATGCCGATGATCACCGCCAGCACCATGACCTTGATGCCTGAGGTTATGACGTTGCCGAGGACCCGTTCGGCCAAAAACGCGGATTTATTCCAAAAGGCGAAGGGGACCAGGACGAAGCCGGCCAGTGAAGTCAGCTTGAACTCGATGACCGTGATGAAGAGCTGGATGGCGATAACGAAGAAGGCCAGCATCACGATCAACCAGGCGACCAGCAGGATGACGATCATCACGAAGTTGCTGAAGAAGGTCTCCAACCCGAGGAGGCTCGCGGCTTGGGTCAACAGCGGATAGGCGGCGGTAAAGCCGATGCCGGCAAGCTTGCCTGGCTTCATCAGGTCGTCAGCGGTCAGGCTATTGTTCGAGGCCTGGAGACCCAGCGTCGAAAACGACTGGTAGACGATGGTGGCCAGGGTGTTAAAATTGTTGAGGATATAGGCGAAGGTCCCGATGTAGAGGACCTTCTTGATCAGCTTGGCCAAAACGTTGGGCTCGCTGTCGAGCACCCAGAACAGCGCCGCCAAGGTGACGTCGATCCCGATCAGGATACTCGTCAGACCGCCCACGTCGGTTTTCAGAAGACCGAAGCCGCTATCGATATAGCTGCTGAAGGTCGCCAGGAAGCTGTCGATAATATTGAGGTCGTTCATAGCACCGCCCCCTTTCCGGCTCTCGCCATAATCAGTCGGGGGTGTAGGCGCTGGATGACCCGAGGAACTTCGTGGTCGCCGCCTGGCCGGCGGCCTCCGCATCGACCTTACGCGCCGCGTCAACCGCCTCGGCGCGGTACTGCGCGGCCATCATGGCTTCGAGCTGCATTTGCTGCTTTGTGGAGAGCGCCAGGAGCTGGTTCGTCGCCTGCTGAGCCCCCAGAGCGCCAGACGTGCTTTGCGATGCAGACAGGAGCGTATTGAGGTTGACGGCGTCGGTCTGAAGCGTCTGGTCGATCTGCGACTGTACAACCAGGGTCTGCTGGTACGACCCCATCGTCGTCTGCCACCGCGCCTGGGCGCCGGCCGCTAAGGAACTCGTCGAAGCGGTCGTGCTGTAGGTAGATGGGAACTGAGTCACAAACGTCGATTGGGTCTGCGGCATGGAGGCCGAAAGACCCGTGCCTCGGGCTATGAGGCCATTGATCTGGGTCAGGTCGCTGTTGATCTGCGACAACGAGCTGACATTCAGCGTCTTCAGGTTTTTCGCCATGTTCGACAACATGGTCGCTTCATTTTGAAGGGTCTGGATTTGATTGGTGATCTGCTGCAACTCTCGCGACGCGGTGAGCAGGTTCTGCGAATAATTGGCGCCATCGAAAGTCGCGAGCTGGGCCGATGAGGCGCCGGGGATAGCGAGCGCGACGGCGGACAGGAGCTGGGCGCGCAGACGTTTAATCGAGAGCATGGACATCTCCATTTCAGGCAAAGGGGGATCGATGGTCCGGAGCCACGCGGCAGGACCTAAAAAGTGGCGGG
>OUWB010000314.1_pt3 | contig 56571 bp, 37 predicted proteins | sample 1779821 | NCBI WGS metagenome assembly OUWB01 (sample SAMEA3914806, study PRJEB12502) | metagenome | biome: forest; material: soil | place: Canada | collected 2011-08-03 | depth 0.1 m
TAGTTGAGGATCAGCGGCGGGGTTTCGCCCGGCGGCATCGCCTTGAGCACAGTCTGCGACACGGCGGTGATCTGGGCATTGGCCAGGCGGATATCGGCGCCGGGCTGGAAGTAGATCTTGATCACGCCGATGCCGGCGTATGACGTCGACTCGATATGCTCGATGTCGTTGACCGTCGTCGTCAGGACGCGTTCGTACGGCGTAACGATACGGCCCGACATTTCGGACGGCGACAGCCCGGTATATTGAAAGGCGACCGCGACGACCGGTACGCGAATGCTCGGGAAAATATCGACGGGCATGCGGATCGCCGCCAGCGTCCCCATGATGAAGATCAGCGCCGCCATGACGATGAAGGTGTAGGGGCGCGACAAGGCGATGCGGACGAGGGCATTCATCGGCGGTATTCCAGAGAGCAGGCACTCGCGCCGGGGCAGCGCGGAAACATGAGCCTAGCCTCATTTAGGTAATACGTCGTTGCAATGCAAAACCGTTTGCAAAGGTTTGAAAATATTTTTCGCCTATCGGGCGGCATATCACCAAATTGTGACCGATGAAACGATATTGCGGTCGCGAAACGGGGGCTCTCGCATCGCGAACGGCATTACCGGATCGAGGCCTTGATGACGTGAACGCTTGCCGGATGATTCAGCCCGTCGATGGTGGTATCGAGCCATGCCTTGAAATCGAGGAGACTGTGCACGCCGGAACCGTTTCCGGTCTGGACGGCGGCGAGGGCATATTGCGCCCGCGCCGGATCTTTGAAGGTCACAAAGAGCGTCTTGCCGTCGTCCTTGGCCGGGCCGCTTGTTTCGCGGGCGCGGAAGAACAATACCGCGCCGATGTCGCCGTCGGTCAGGGCCTGCGCGCCGTAGGTGGCGATATAGCTCCAGCCATCCGGCGTCGTCTGGCCCAGCGCCCCGATACCGCCGGGATGGACGAGGCCGGCGGCGATGGCGCCCGTGCCGCTGTTCATGGCATCGACCCGGGTCAAGGGTGAGCCGAGATTTATCGTATAACGGCTTGTTTGTTTGCCGGTTCTGACAACGGCTTCGGCCGAGACGGGCCCTTGGCTATTGGCCGTGGCGAAACCCGGCGAAGCGGCCGGCTGGAAGCCGCCGTCGCGGACGTCACCGGCCGTGAAGAGGTCCGCGGTGTCGGCGTTGGTTCCCTGGCCGATGTCTTGAAGCAGGGTGGCCGGCGAGGTCTTGGCGAAGACACCGATGGTGGCGCGGCCATCGAGCACGGCGCGGTAGGCGATTTTGTCGGACTCCCAGCCTATGCCGTCGAAGGCGATCAGATGGTCGCCGGCCATGTGATCGGCCGGCACCTCGTAGTCATGGTGCAGGTGGAAGACGCCGCCCTTGACCACATGGTCGGCCGCGTCGCGCGTGCCGCCGTCCTGGATATTGAGAATGGCCTGAACGCGCAGCGGCAAGGGCGCGGCCTGCGGCACGAGCTGGATCGTCCTGTGGGCGTGCGCTTTCAGGGGCAGGACGAAGCTGAGGCTGGCCGCTTCGCCGTCGCGCGCCGGATTGTACTGCGCCGCATAGACGCGGCCGTCCATGACCACGGACCAGCCGCCGGCCGCCGTGGCGTCGTCGGCGCCGATCGCCGCGGCCGCGATACTGAGCGGGGCGGGCTGGTCATAGGCCGAGGGATTGTCGACGCTGAGCGTTGTCTTCAGAGGCTGCACGCTTGCAAGGTCGAGATCGGCCACGGCGGATGCCGCCATCAGGAAGCCGCCGACGCCGTAAAATTGGGTGTCGTCGTAGCCTACGGCGTCCGGGCGGTCGCTGACCGGCTGGACATAGCCGACCCGGCCGTCAGGATGGATCGCGCGGTTGAGCGCTGCCCAACCCTTGCGCACAACCGGTTCGTACTCGGCGCGGTCGAGCACGCCAGTCTTGATCCCCCAGGCCATGCCGTAGGTATAGAAGGCCGTGCCGCTTTCTTCGGGCAGCGCCGTTTGCGGGTCGCCGAGCAGCGACGGCGACCAGAAGCCGTCGGGTTTCTGGATGGACTTCAGCTTGACGGCCATCTCTTTATAGATGGCGACGATACGCGGCCGGTCGGGATCGTCGGCCGGGATCAGGTCGAGCATGCGGGCGATGCCGGCGAAGACCCAGCCGTCGCCGCGGCTCCAGAACAGCTTGGCGCCATCGATGTCGCGCCGCTCGAAGAACCGCGAGTCGCGATAGAACAGATGCGCCTGCGGATCGTACAGTTCCTTGATCGTGGCGAAGAACTCGCGCTTGGCGTAGGCGGCGTATTTCTCATCCCCCGTGGCGCGGCTCATCTCCAGCCACACCTGCGGCCCCATGAACAGGGCGTCGGCCCAGCACCAGCGGTCGCGGCAAGTATGGCCGTCGCCTTCGAACGTCAGATCGTTGGTCGGTGGATGGGCCAGGATGGCGTCCATGCGCGCGCGCATCGGCGCAATGGCCTTGTCGCCCGCGCCGTGGCGATAATCCCAGAAATAGGCGGCGCCGATCGTCTGATCGTCGGCATCGTAGGGTCGCGCGCCGAAGGCATAGCCATTGGCCACACCGCGCGCCTGCAAGGCCTGGGCCAGTTCGGGCCTCGGGCTGCGGTCGGCCAGGATCGCCAGGCCGACGAAGAAGGCGCCCTGCTCCCAGCCGTCGGCGGCGGGCATGGCCTTCATCGCCGGGCTGGGTTTGGTGCCGTGCGCCAGGGCGTCGATCTGGTAGTCGGCGGCCTTTTCGGCGACCGCCAGCACATCGGCGCGGTCCCAGGGCACGGGCGCCGCGGCGGACTGGACGGGCGTGGCGGCGGGTAAGCCTTCGGCATGGGCGGCCGCCGCCATGATCAACGGGCATAAGGCGAGACTTAGCAAGGCCTTGAAACGCATAGGTTTCCTCTCCGGACGGGCGGTTGCTCCGCCTCGATTGGCTTCAGACCAAGTCGTCGAGATCGACGTGATCCATGTCGGTATAGTCGATATTCTCGCCGCCCATCGCCCAGATGAAGGCGTATTTGGCCGTGCCGGCGCCCATGTGCAGCGACCACGACGGACAGATTACCGCCTCCTCGTTGCGCACGATGATGTGGCGGGTGTCTTCCGGCGTGCCCATGATGTGGAACAGGCGGTCCTTCGGCGTCAGGCCGAAGTAGAAATAGACTTCCGAGCGCCGTTCGTGACGGTGCGGCGGCAGGGTGTTCCACACGCTGCCGGGCTCAAGCACGGTCAGGCCCATCATCAGTTGCGCGGAGGAGCATACGCCGGGATGGACGAACTGGTAGATCCGCCGGTCATTGGCCGTGTCGCTCTGGCCCCGTATCAGGGGATCCTGGGCGTCGCGCGGCAATAGCCTGGTTTCGAAGGCGCGATGCGCCGGCGTGCTCGCCAGGTAAAAGCGCGCCGGATTCGCGGGGTTATCGCTCGTAAAGGCGACATCAGCCGCGCCCATGGCGATATAGAGGGCGTCAAATTCGCCGAGACTATAGGCCGCGCCATCGACGGCGATCCGTCCCGGTCCGCCGATATTGATGACCCCCAGCTCGCGTCGTTCGAGGAACGGCTTGCCGGCGGCCGAGGGCGGCTCGGACTGGGCGGGCAGGGCGAGCGGACCGCTGACCGGCACGGCGCCGCCGATGACCATCCGTTCCTGATGCACATAGTTCAGCGTCAGCTCATCCGCCTGAAACAGGTCGTCGATCAGATACAACTCGCGCAGGCGGCGGTTGCTGGCGCCGCTGAGCATGTCCGGATGGGTCGCGTGATAGGTCTTGTCAAACACGTCGGATCAGCCAGGTTTTCTAGTTGTTTGGCCAGGCGGCGGCCATTGCGGCGCGGGCGCAGGTGTCGGCGACGTCGTGCGGCACGTCGGCGACGGCCAGGCCGCCGACCAGCTTGCCGTCCTTGTGCAGCGGCAGGGAGCCCGGATGGTCGTTGTAGACATCCTTGTGCGCCGCCAGTTGCGCGGCAAACGCCGCATCCGTCTTCGAACGCGGCTCCATGTCCGAGCCCGGCTGGTCGAAGGCGGCGGCGGCGGCGGCCTTCATCGGCGCGGCGACGGGCGGCTTGGGCGCGCCGTCGGCGCGGAGCAGGACCTTGACCAGACCTGTACTGTCGACCACGGCGGCCGAGCCGTCATAGCCCTTGGCGTGGCAGGCATCGAGCGCCGCCTGGGCCAGTTTCAGCGATTGCTCCAGTGTCGGGCCCGGCGCCGGCACGGGTATCGGATCGGGCGCGCCTGCCAGGGCGAGTAGAACCAGTGCCGTCACCATCATCGCAGCCTCCATCGTTTCGCCACGTCTAGCACGGCGCACAAAGCGTATCAATATATTGAAATGCCGTCCCTATAATTGGAACTATCTAACCGGCATATCCGAAGTCGCGGCTGATCGCCAAAGCGGTATCCTTGACGTATTCGCGCAGGGTCAGCAGGCGGGCGTCGTCCATATAGTGCTGGGCCGAGGACACGCTGATGGCGGCGATGATCTTGCCGGACAGGTCGCGAATCGGCGCGGCGACGCAGCGGATGCGGTCCTCGTTTTCGTCGAGGTCGAGCGCGTAGCCGCCGGCGGCATAGGCCTTCATCACCTCGAGCCACGATTTGAGGTCGTAACGATAGCGCGGTTCGTCGCGGGCCTCGCGCAAGAAAACCTCGCGTAGCGCGTCTTCGTCGGCGTCGAGCAGCAGCGCCTTGCCCAGGCCCGTGGGGCGCAAGGCCTGACGTTCGCCGATGATGCAGCGGACCTCGATGCGGCGCGTGCCGGGGATCTTGTCGATATAGTGGACCTGATGACGGTCGAGCACGCCGAGATTGACGGTGTCGCCGGTGTCGGCCGACAGTTTCAGCAGATGCGCATGGGCGATGCGCGTCACCGTGATCTGCTGCGAGGCGGCAAAGCCGAGCTCCAGCAGCTTGGTGCCCAGGGAATAGCCGTCGCGCGGCGAGAGGATGAGATATTTCTGCTCGACCAGGGTGGCGGCCAGGCGATGCACCGTCGACCTGTTCAGGCCCAGCGCCTTGGATATCTTGGCCAGGGTGTTGTCGCCCTTGGCGACGCGGTCGAGGACGTCGAGCCCGCGCATCAGGGTCAGGGCGCCGGCGACGCCGCGCGACGGTTCGGCTTCGACGTCCACGTCATCGGTGAGGGTTATTTTGTTCATTCAGCGATACTCACGCATATGCCGTTCAACGCGGCGGCCCGCGGCTTCCGTCCCGGAAAATGAACGGATTGATAGGCACGGTCAGTATAATGAATATTGACGATGGGGCAAGCGCGGCCTGACCGCATTGGCGCGTTGCGCATCCTGACAGGCAATGTGGCTTGACCAATCAGGCCCCGGGTTTCAGATGTGCTCATGGCCCGTAAGGCGGGGTCGTCAGGGTGATGCGCGCCGCGCCGTAGTCGCCGACCGCCTTGGCTTTCGCCCCCAGGGCCGCGTCGCGATAGCCCCACGAGGCGCGGACCAGGGCGTCGTAGAGATCTTGCTTGTTCATGTCGATCTCCTTCCACGTCCATTGGTCCTCATGGCCGGCGAAGCGCGCGATGAAGTCGGTATTCTTGCGCAGCGACTTGCCGTCGGGACTTTGATAGGTCCACAGGTCGATGCCGATGCATTCACCCAGCGTGGCGATGTCGTAGACCGCCTGCATGGTCCAGGTCGAATAGTGAAACGACCGCGTCCGCGCCAGTTCCTGGGGTAGCGAGCCGTCGGCGGTGAACTGCGGCGCCAGGCGCTTATCGGCGAAAGCGGCGATCTCGGCGCGGGCCAGGTCGGTCTTGCCGGAGAACAGGGCGTAGTCGGAAAACTGCAGGTCGAACCAGATGGCGTGATTGTTCTTCGCGTCGTGCTCGGTGTGGCCGGCGTCGGAGGTTTGCAGCCAGGTCGTGAAATCGCCGAACCACTGGCGCAGGCCGGCGACATCGCCGGCCGACAGGGCGCCCGACGGCTGCAACAGGCCGATGGTGTCGACGACGGGCAGCAGTTCGGCCGTGTCGATAATGCCGAACGACCGCCCCGGCGTCTTGCCCGGCACGCCCTGGGCGAAATCGAGATTGGGCTTCATCCGCGTCGCCGGATCGAGGAACCAGGCGCGCAGCACCAGGGCGGCGCGATCGGCGTATTTTTGCTGGCCGGTGAAATAGTAGGCCAGGCCCAGGGCCTGCACGGCGGAGGCCATATCGCCCAGGCGCACGCGGTCATAGGCGTCGGTGGCGCGCTCAGGGTTCACCTCGCCGTCGCGGTTGATATAGGGCAGGCCGTCGGCCTTCGCTGGATCGGGCCAGAAATAGGGGGCGATCGACATATAGTCGTGCTTGTCGCCTGACGGCGGCGTCCTGGTCTTGTCCATGACGCTCCACGGCCCGCGCGTCATGGCCTTGTCGGCGTCCTTGATGAGCGCTGCGTAGGCCGGCACGCTGGCCGGGTCCTTGAGAATGCGCGCCTTCTCGGCGGCCAGCGCCTCGGGGCGCCACAGGAAGGTGGTGCGGCCGCCGAAATCGGCGGCAGAACCGTCGGCGCCATGGCAGGCGGCGTGGGCGCCGGGTGCGAGGGTCAAAGAGGCGAGGGCGGCAAGAAGAGCGGCTGAGCGCATGGACATTGGCTCCGGTGTTCCGGGAGATGATACGCCCGCCGCCGCGGGTGTGAAGAAAAAGACGGAGCGGCGTGGAGAGGCCGCTCCGTCAGGCGGGAGTAACTCGGAAGGTGGGCTGCGAGCGGTAACCGATTGCAGCCCACGGTTTGATCAGTAATCGGCGTACAGCTTGAGCATGACGTAGCGGTGCGAATCCCGGGCAGGCGCCGAGACGATCGCGTCGGAGCGGGGAGAGGTCGCCGTGACCGTGTTATAAGGATTGATCGAGCACTGATTACAGACGGTCGCTTTGTAAGTCGCGTAGTACTGATTGAAGACGTTGTTGACGGACAACACCGCCTTCAAAAGGCCATGCTGCACGCCGCCGGACAGGTTCAGGATACCGAAGGATTTTTGGAAGCTGCCCGGGTCCTGGTTTATGTTCAAATACTCTCCAGACTGCCAACGCCAGTTTGCATTGAGCAAGGCACTATAACCGTCCGGAAGCTCAACGATCTGCTGGACGTTGTTGGATGTCGTAAACTTCGGTGTCGTGGCCATACGGGCCCCGGACAGGTTTTGCACACTCGAGTTGCAGCCCTGGGCGGCTGTCTCACTCGGGAAACAGGGCGCGGTCGCCCAATTCACGACGCGCGCCAGGTCCCAAGCCCCCTTGGAGGTGATCGACAGATCGTTCGTGGGCCGGGCATCCACTTCAAACTCGAGGCCGCGGGTCCTGAGCTGCGGAATACTTGTCAATTCGGACAGATTCGTCGCCGGATCCGTATAAGCGAACTGGAAGTTATGCACACGCTCGTCGAACGCCGTCGCGTTCACGATCAGCTTTCGCCCGAAAAAGTTGCTCTTGATGCCGATTTCGTAATTGTCCGTTTCCTCGCCCGGCACGGGCTGCTGGGACCAAAGGACGGCGTCGGTCGGCTGCCCCTTGAAAGGGCCCGACGTAAGCGGCGCAAGGTTGACGGTACCGGAACTGAAATCGAAGGCGCGGCCCTTGAAGCCGTTCGATGCATCCACGAACAGATTGATGTGCGACGTGGCTCTATATTCCAGCGCGATCTTGCCCAGCAGCACGTCCTGGCTCGAACAGGTTTTGCCCGTCAAGGCCGGTAGTCCCGGCGTGGAGGTCGGTATCGTGTTGCTGCAGTTGCCGCCGAATTGGAGGTTGTTGGTCAGGTCGTCTTCAACCGCCCGCTGGATCTCGGTGTGCGCGCGCAGGCCGGCCCTGATCGTCAGGCTGTCCGTAAGATCGTAGCTGTCTTCCGTGTAGAGCGCGGCGGTCTTTGTCGTCCCCTTGGCGTAGTAGGATTGCTGGCCTGGCGCGTTTGACGAGTAAGGCTCCGCGTAGTTCAGAACCGTCGTCGCGGCGTAGGTCGTCTTGTTATACGTCGTCACATTGGAGTACCCCGGCGGAACCAACTGAGTGAAGTCGTACATAAAGCCGCGTTCGAACAGGGTCGAGATCGTCTCGGAGCTGTAATAGGCGCCAACGACATAATGGAATCGGCCGGTGTTGGGCGACACCAATCTGAAATCTTGCGAGGTCGTGTCGGTGTGGAAGTTGGTGTAGAAGCCGTAATCGCCTTCGCCGACGACTTCGATGGGAAGCTTGTTGACAATCGTACCGTTCAGCGTCGACCAATTCAAAGCGGTAGGCGTTGAATCGGAAACGTCGCTGAAGCGATAATGATCATAGGTCGTCGTCGAGGTCAGCGTCCCCAGCTGACCCATATCGTGCTCGATCTTCAGCACGAAACCGTGGTCCGTCTGCTTGTTGTAGGGATCGAAATGAGCCGCGTAGTCGGTGTTCGTTCGGCCAGGCACAACGCCGCCCAGATCTTCAGAAATAGGAAGGTTGAGGCTCTTGTTGCCGAAAGTCGTCACACCGGAAAATGTCGTGTACGGAGCCACATTGCCGTCTATCGACTGAGCGCTGACCTTGGGAATGAAGGTCACGGTCCAATCGGCATCCGGCGTCCACACCACATGGGCCCGCGCCGACTGCGACTTGTTGCCGTTATCCCAGGTGTTCAGGACGAGATTGTGAACCGTGCCGCGGAAATCTTCCTGGGCGACGGCAAGGCCCATTTTCAGCGAGCTCGTAACCGGTCCGGACACGGACGCCTTGAAGGTTTCGTCATGGTCATCGCTGAGCCCTGTCTCCACATGGGCGTGGAGAACATTTGTCGGCATCTGGGTCGTGATGTAGATCGCGCCCGCGTCGGCGGAAATGCCGAACAGGGTGCTCTGCGGCCCACGAAGCACTTCAATCTGCGCGACATCCGGCAGTTGACCGAAGGCGGCGGCCGCCCGTCCGGCGACTTGATCGTCCGTAATCACCGCGACGCTTGATTCGGAACCGAGACCATAACTCAAGGTACCGATGCCGCGCATGGTCGGGTTTGCGTTAGCCAGATTGCTTTGGTTGGTAATCGTCAGATCGGGCGCCACATTCGCCAGATCATCGAAATTACTCACATTGGCCTGGTCAAGCTCATGCGGGCTGAGGGCCACGATCGAGGCGGGCACGTTGGAGAGCTTCTCAGGCCGCTTGGTTGAGGTAATGATGACTTCCTGGATCCCACCGTCAGCCTTGGTGGCCTGAGTGGGGGTGGCCTGAGTGGGGGCGGCCTGGGTGGCCGGCGTCTGCGTTTGCGCGCTTGCCGGTGAGGTCGTCGCCGTAGCCAAGGCCAGGAGGCTGACCGTGGCTGCGGCGAGGTAGCGCGAGGGCGTCGAGAGTTTCTTCATGGGTCTTCCCTGATTTATTATGGTGCGACCGGTGCAGTGGCCTGACAGAGTCGCTTTTTGAGTACCCGTCCGGCTTAAATGAAATCGTGACGGCGGTCCATATAGTGAGATGACAATTGCGACGACATCGTCAAATTGGCCTGACACGTGTGACGCGTTAGACACAAGTTTTTGGTCTATCGTCCCTTTATGTGATACGACGGGCGCGCTTAGGTATTATTATCATATATTTAAGCAGCCTAAGTTGGAGGCAAGGGCGCATTTTTGGGACGAATACCGCGTCGCATTCCAGCCGCAAGCCCAAGATTGACCTGTCCGTCGCGCGGTCGCGCGAAATGATTCCGCCAAAATAGGGATGGTTTCCCGCCTTTGTGGCCGGCGGCGTAACGGGTTTTGGTCAAGCCTCTCCCAGGATGGGGGGCGTGGCCGGCGCGCATCGCGGCCCGGCCCCCTGACGCCCTGCGGTGGATTGCGGTTGACGGCCTTGGCCTGTAGAGGTAAGGCCAATATACATTCTACCCTTGGGATACGTCTTCATGTCGACCACTGCCGGCGCCTCCGCCATTTCCGGGCAACAGCTGATGATTCAGACCATGCGCTGGTTCGGGCCCGCCGATCCAGTCAGCCTGTCCGATATTCGCCAGGCCGGCTGCGAGGGCGTGGTCACGGCCTTGCACCACATCGCCAACGGCGAGGTATGGACGGTCGAAGAGATCGAGGCCCGCAAGCGCGAGATCGAGGCTCACGGCATGATGTGGAGCGTCGTCGAAAGCCTGCCGGTGTCCGAGGCGATCAAGATCCAGGCCCCCGGCTTCGAGCGGCATATCGAGAACTACAAGCAGAGCCTGCGCAACCTGGCGCAATGCAGCGTCACGGTCGTGACCTACAACTTCATGCCGCTGCTCGACTGGACGCGCACCGACCTGGCGTTCGAGCTGCCCGACGGCGCCCGCGCCCTGCGTTTCGAGATGGCGGCCGTGGCGGCCTTCGACCTGTTCATGCTGAAGCGTCCGGGCGCCGAGATCGACTATTCGCCCGAGTTGATCGAACGCGCGCGCCATCGCTACGACGCCATGAGCGAGGCGCAGCGCGTGACGCTCGAGCGCACAATTATCGCCGGCCTGCCGGGCAGCGAGGAAAGCTTTACCGCCGCCGACTTCCTGGGGGCGATCGATGGCTATGCCCACGTCGACGCCAGCGTACTGAAGGACCACCTGGTGCATTTCCTGGCGGAGGTCTGCCCGGTCGCCGACGAGGTCGGCGTCAAGCTGGTCATCCATCCCGACGACCCGCCATTCCCGATCTTCGGCCTGCCACGCGTCGTATCGACCGAGGCCGATCTGGCGGAATTGTTCGAGCGCGTGCCCAATGTGTCGAACGGCCTGTGCTTCTGTGCGGGGTCGTTCAGCATCCGCGCCGACAACGACCTGACGACGATGATCGAACGCTTCGGCGACCGCATCTATTTCACTCATTTGCGCAATACCCAGCGCGACGAGTCGGGCAATTTCTACGAGTCGGCGCACCTCGACGGCAGTTACGACATGTACGAAGTCGTCAAGGCGTTGCGCGGCGTGTCGCTGCGTTTCGGCAAGCGCATCGCCATGCGCCCGGACCATGGCCACCAGATGCTCGACGATCTGAAGAAGTCGACCAATCCCGGCTATTCGGCGATCGGCCGTCTGCGCGGCCTGGCCGAACTGCGTGGCCTGGAAATGGGTATCGCCCGGTCGGCGTGACGCGACGGACGGGCCGCTATTCGCAGCCTTCGAGGTAGGTAATGGCGCTTGTGCCCGCGAATATGGCGTCCACGCGCCTTTTCACATCCGTTTGAAACCGGATGCCGCGCTCACCCTTCGTTACCCACCAGGTCAGGTCCTTCGCGGGAAGCTCGTCATAGGCCTGGGGTTCGTCGTCGATCGGCGCGTATTTGGCCTTCACTTCGGCCTCGGTTGAACCGATGCCGATACCCAGGGCGGTTCGCAAGCGGCTGGCCTTGAATATCTCGACCCGCGTCAACCGCCGGTTTTCGAATATCATTCCGGCGCCAGGCATATACGGAATGTCGAGCTCCGAGCAGCCCACCGCATCAGAATCGTGAGGATCAATTGTAAGCTTGGTTCCAAGCACCTTCGACGCTTCAGACACGGTCATTCCGATCTTCAGCGGGCCCATGCCGTCAGGCGTTATGACCCAGGGCGCCTGGCCGGCAAGTGCTGTGGACCCGGCAAGTAGTGAACAAGCCAACAGGCCTGCGAAACGCGCAACGCGGTTCATCCGATCCCCCTCCCGAAGATTGTACGGTCAGGAAAGCACGAACGTACTGATCGCGCAACCTAGCCGGCGGCTAGGGCAACCCCGTTACGTCCGTCGCATTCTGGACCTTCACCGTACTGCCGTCGGCGATATGCAGGGTGGTGTCGGTGAAGTGGATGCCGCGGGCATGGTCGATCGTTCCGGCCCTGGCGGCGGTAATATCGATATGGTCGAGGGTTATGTCCTCGGCCGGCGCGTCGGGATAGGCGGCGATATCGATCGCCGTCTGGGTCGTCGCCTTGAGATTATCGATGCGCACATTTCGTACATGCGGCAGGCCCTGGTCGTGCGGGACCGGTGCGGTCACGACCTTCCAATAGTTCGGATAGTTCGCTGCGCCGTCGGGCAGCTTGGCGTAGCTGTAGGCCGGGTTCCAGTTGAGGTCGATGGCGATAGCCGTGCGGGCATTGTCGACCGTGATGTCGTGGAGATAGACATCCGATACGCCGCCGCCCCGCGTCGCCGCCGACTTGATCAGTACGCCGCTGCCGGCCGGGCCGATGACGTGCAGGCCGTAGGCTTCGACATCGCGAATAGTACCCGAGGTCTCGCTGCCGAAGGTGATGCCGGCGGCGCCTGAGCGGATAATCGAATTGCGGATCAACACGTGCTCGGTCGGACGATTGACGCGCAGTCCGTCGGCGTCGCGCCCGGCCTTAAGGCAGAGTGCGTCGTCATTGACGTCGATATCAGCGTTTTCGACGAGGATATCGTGCGAGGAATCGATGTCGATGCCATCGGTCGACGGGCCCCGGCCGTCGATATTGTTGCGGATGGTGACCCCTGACACCTTGACGTCGTGGTCATAGACCAGTTGTACGGTCCAGAAGCCCGAGCGCTGCAGATTGAGTCCGCCCCCCAGTTCGACGCGGGCGCTGTCATAGACCTGGATCAGGCGCGGGCGCTCAGCGTCATAGTCGGCGGCCCAGCGCAGGCCTTTCGGCACGTAGTCTTTTACGAGGTTGCGGTAGGTGTCCCAGAACACCTTGCCATTGCCGTCGATCGTGCCCTCGCCATAGATCTTCACGTCGCTTTGGCGATAGACATTGATCAGGGCCGAGGGCCAGCTCATCTCGATGCCGGCGATGCGCGTCGGCCGCTTGGGATAGGCGTCGATCGTCTGGGCGCCGGTCAGGTGGACGTCCTTGTCGAACCGCAGTGCCATGCCCGATTTGAGGAACAGCGACCCGGTCAGATAGGTGCCGGGCCGCAGCACTAGCGTGCCGTGCGCGGCCGCGGTGGCGTCGATCGCCTGTTGCAGGGCGGCGGTGTCGTCGGTTATGCCGTCGCCCTTGGCGCCGAAGGCCTCGGCATGGACCTCCGCGCCGCCGATACCTTGCGGCGCCTGCGGATCGACCGTGGCATGGGCGGACAGCGGCAGGGCCAGCGCGGCGATAACCCAGGCCGCTTTCATGGCGCGGTCTCCAGCACGGGGGCTTGCAGCAGGCCCGACGGCAGCGGCTTCAGGCCGGTCATGCCCTGGGCCGAGAAGCGCTCGCCGAACTTCGCCTTGAGCGCGCTGTAATCGGTAGGCGGGCGTCCGGCCAATTCATTGATCGCCGTGTTCGACACGCGGATTTCCAGCGCGTTGTCGCCGGGATGGACCAGGCCTTTGAGGCTGACGGTGAAGGGCGCGGTCCATACGGCGCCGGCACGCTGACCGTTGACGAAGACGAGGGCGGCCTCGCGCACCGGCGGGGTCAGGGCCGCCGAGGTGCCGGGCTGACGCGGGCCTTGCGGCGGGATGGGCGTTCCCTTGCCGAAATCGAGCACGACCTGGCCCGACTTGATCTGGGCGGCGGTCAGTTTCAGGGTACGACGATAGACGGCGGTGCCGGAGATATATTGCCTCGCCGGATCTACGGCCCAGTCGCTCAGCGTCTTGACCGGACGCGCCGCCTGGCCTGGCAAGGCCAGGCTCCAGCCGCCGGCCAGTTCGGTTTTCGCCGCCTTGTTTTTGGCCTCGGCGATGACCGGAGCATCGGCCGCCGCGCCAAAAACGAACACGCGTGACTCGTAAGGCTGCAATGCCACCATCGTGCCGGGCGTGAAGGCGTGGGCCTCGCCGCTGCGCGGTTCCCACCATTGGCCCTTCGCGGTCTGCGCCCGGAACGCCAGAGGCATGGTGACCGGCTGGTTGGTGGTGTTGGCGACGAAATAGAGATCGCCGTCGCTGAGATGGCGGTGGACGAAGCCAACCCCGGCCGAGGCGCCGGTCAGATCGGGGGGCGTGGCGGCCTTCAGCGCGGCGCCGAGCTGGGCTTCTGGGGTCGCGCCCTGAGGGAACAGCGCGGCCGACAACGCCTTGACCGTGGCCGTATCGGCGTCGAGGTTCATCAGGCCGGCGCCGCTGTCGGGCAGGCGGTCGACCGCGATGACGATGCCGCCGGCCTTGGCGAAGTCGCGGATGCGGCCATAGGTCTCGGGGGTCAGGCGGCCGACGTGGGGCAGGATCAGCACCTTATGGCCGACGCCTTTTTCCTTGAGGGATTCGGCGTCGACATAGTCGAAAGCGTAGCCGGCATCGAGAATCTGCGTGGTCACGCCGTCGGTGACGAAGCGGTTCATCACCTCGTTGATCGTTGCCTGGCCGGGTTTTATCATGGCCAGGGCGTCGTCGTCGGGCAGGTAGATGGCGACGTCAGCCTCAGGGATGCCCTGGCGCATCAGGAAGCTCATACGCTGCAGATAGGTGGTGACATCGGGCATGACGTCCCACCACGGATTGTGGTCGTTGAACACGGCCGCGGCGTAGAAGGCCCAGCCGGGTTCGGGCACCTGCGGCGGTGAATAGGGCCAGCCGTGGGCGACGAACTGGTTGACGCCCGACAGGATCATGGTGTCGGCCTCGGCCTTGATGTCGAGCGGCGTGGCGCGGAAGGCGCCGCCGTGCAGCCACGTCCAGCTCTCGGCCGAGGTGACGACATTGCCATAGGCGTGGTTGGCCGACGACGCCCAGCGCATGGTCGTGAACTTGCGCCAGTTTGGGTTCTCACCCTCGGGCAGGGCGACGAGGCGGTTCGACGACATCGTCACCGGCGGCGACCCATAGACCTGGGCGCGGAAGCGCGTGCCGTGCGCCTTGGCCCAGGCGTCGACCGGCGCGAGATAGTGCGCCTCGACCAGTTCGTTGAGCGTCAGGCCCCAGTCACGGCGGACGGCCGCACTTTCCGGGGCATCCCGGAACAGCTCAAGCAGGTGCGGTTTCAGGTCATAACCGCGACGCTTCTGAAATTCAGGAAGTATATCGTCGGTCCAGTCGGCGCCAAAGACTTCCAGGCTGTCGGAAAAGATCGCGTAGGGCGGGGCGTCGCCAAAGGCGCGCAGCAGCGGGGTGCCGACGGCATCGAGATGGGCTTGCACCGCCGCCGCCTTCATATGGTCGAGCACATAACCCTCGGCGCCAATCGTGGCGCGCTTGACCTGCTGGCCGGTCGGTGTCTGCACCAGCACGAAGAGGGTGCGGTCTTGAGCGTCCGGGGTCGCGGTGAAGGGACCGGGCGTCGCGTCGATCGGCTGGGTATGGTTCATATCCGTGCCGAGGAAGGCGGCGAGGAGATGCTGGCCGGCGGTCAGGGCCGGGATATCGGCGCCGGTGGCATTGGCCGGAATGCTGATTTTGCTGAGCTTTATGGCGCTCGACGCCAGGTCCGGCCTTATCCACGGTCCGCCGAACGGCCAGCCGGAGCCCAGGGTCACATCGACGCGCATGCCCTCGGCGCGGCCGGTTTGATTGGCGAAGCTGACCTCGCGCAGGAAGGCGTCGGATAGGTAGGGCTTGTTGACCACGCCCGGAATCTGGCCGTCCATGGCCAGCGGATAGACCGGCTGGATCTCGAAGCCGCCGAAACCGCCCGCTTTCATGGCGCGGATTTCGCGCGCCAGCTCGTCATCCTCGACCGCGCCGCCGAACCACCACCAGCGTACCATCGGCCGGGCATCGGCCGGCGGATGAACGAAGTCCTGGGCCAGATCTCCCGCCCGAGCTTGCACGGAAAACAGAAGCGTCAGGGCGAAAAGGCCGCTGATCGCGCGCATCAGAAGCTCACCGTCGTTGCAGCATCGATGCGCCTGTCAGGTACGGAAATGCTTCCGAATGTCCGGAAGCGACTGACGCGATCGAGGGCAAATTTCGGTGCACTCGAGGGCACCTTGAGGAAGGACGCATCGAAGCCTTCGACGTCCTGCAGCCAGAAGGCCGGGCGTGCATCAGCGGCGCGCGTGGCGATTTCGGCGTGGCTGACCTCGATATTCTTGGCGTTGCGGATGAAGAAGCCGGTGGCGGGCAGCGGGCCGAACATGTTCGGATCAGGGTATTTGTCCTCATTGGCCGGTGGGTTGAGCGCGGCCATGGCCGCGTCGGCGCCGCCCACCTGCTCGAGGAAAAGGTTGCTGATCGTGACGTCCTCGACCGGATGGCCGCCGACACCTGCAATGATTGATGGCAGTACGCTGGCCCCTGAGGAGGTGATATTGTCGATGAGGACGCGCTTGATCGAGCCGATGGGCACGCCAGCCGGCCCGCGCATCCGCCGGCCCAGCCGCAGGAACAGGGGCGCGGAGGTTATGCCGCGCATGGCGATGTTCGTTACGGTGATATCCTCGAGAATGGCGCCGTCCTCGGTTTCGAGCGCCAGGCCCTGGCACGACTCGAAGACGCAATTGCTGATGGTGATGTTCTTGAAGCCGCCGTTCGATTCCGTGCCGCACTTGATGCGGCCGGTGTGCCAGGCTTTGTTGTCGGGATAGCGCTTGAAGGTCCCGTCGATCACCGTGCCGACGATGTAGCAGCCGGTGACATAGCAGTCGGAAATGGTGACGTTCTCCGTGGTCCGGGCATAGCCGAGCGCGAAGGACGATTTGGGGCAGATGGCGTCGTCGTAGGGCGAATTGACCGTGCAATTCGACACGCGGACATTCTTGCAGCAGTCGATGTCGAAGCCGTCTCGGTCGGTGTCGACCATGAGGTTGTCGATGACCAGATTGTCGACGGCGGTGGCCAGCAGGGCAAACCATCCGCCTTTGAGGATCTTGAAGTCGCGCAGCTGCACATTGACGCAGTTTTTCAGCGCGATCGACTTATTGCCGACGCCGGGCAGTTCGGCCTTGGGCAGGTCGGCGTCCGGATGACCGCGACTCAAGCCCTTGCCCCAGATCATGCCTTCGCCGAGGATCGAGATGTCGTGCAGCCCTTCGCCATAGACCAGGCTGTTCTTCCAATGATTGTGACCATAGTCCTGGAAGGCGTTGATGGCCGGATCCTGCGGCTCGGCCATATCGTAGCCGCCGCTCGTCGTGCCTTCCAGGGGCACGGACGCGGCCAGCAGCACGGCACCGCGGTCGAGATAGAGGGTGACGTTGCTCTTCAGATGGATCGTATAGCTGGCATAGGTGCCTCGCGGGAACCACACCACGCCGCCGCCCTTGGCCGAGGCTTCGGCAATGGCCTTGTCGATGGCGGGGCTGTCGATGGTCACGCCGTCGCCCTTGGCGCCGAACGTGCGCACGTCAAGCCAGCCGTCGCCTCCGGGTTGGGCCAAGGCGAACCGTGGCAGCAGAAGCGAGGCGCCGGCCCCGGTGAACAGAAAACGGCGGTCGAAGCGCATGAATGTTGCTCCCTGTGGCGCGATCTATTTCGATCACTTCCGAGCATATTCCATGGCGACCAACGGCCTGTCAATTCGGATGCCCGGGTATATCAACGCCAGAGGCCTTAATATCCGTTGGCATACTGCTCTAAAATGATCGAAGCCCGTGCTTCCGGGAGCGAAAGCGCGCCGCGCTAATGGCTGGCCGCCGCGCCGATCTGGCCGGTCATCGCCTGGACGATCACGCTGACATAGCCTTCGTGCGAATACACGCGATCATGCTTGCCTTCGATGCCGCGCTCCGTTTGATAGCTATATCCATAGGAATAGCGTGTAGGCGCTGTATAGCCGCTGGCCGTATTGATCCGGGTTTCGACCGTACTTACGCTTTTGCCGACGAGGGCCGGGTTGGAATAGACCAGTATATACCGATCCTGCGCTGTGGGACGAAACTGCACGCCCAGGGTATTGCCCAGAACGGCAAACCGGTCGTCGGTAAAGGCGCGTGCCACCTTTCCATCCGCGTCGAGCAGGCTGACCGAAGGGGCGAAGGTGCGCAGGGGTTCCTGCACGCCGCCGACGGTTATGACATCATTGTCGCCGTTTTGAGGAATGGCATAGACGACGTAATGGCTCGAAGCATTGCTGGCGGTGAGGCAAGGCTTGGTCGCGTCGACGAGCGTTGACACCTCATACTGGCTTTTCTTGTCGGTTGGCGTGAGGGTTATCGCGTCCTTCAGCACCGGATCCTTTGTACAGGCCTTGTCCGACAGGGTCACGACGGCCGCGGATGGCGGCACCGGCGGCGTTGACGCGCAGGCTTGCAGCACCAGGATCGGCGCGGCGACCAGGACGATTTTGAGGCGTTTCATTTGACCGGCCTCACTTCATGAGCTGGGCGGTCGCGTGGGCGGACGCCACCAACGCCGCTTTGAGACCCGCGGCCGCCTTGACGGGGTCGGCCTGGATGGCATCGACACTGTCGAAGCTGTAGGTATCGTCGGCGGGAATATTCACGGTCAAGGGCGCCGGGACCACGGCGTTATATTCGATGTAGTTGTCGAGCAGGACTTTCGTCGGCTGTTTCGCATCGTACATCTTGACGGCGACGACGACGTAGGGACGCCAATTCTTCACGCCGCCGACCTGCTGATATCCATAGGCGTATCCGTCGACGTTCAGAACGGCCGTACCCGCCGGCGCCTGAGGCTGCGGATTGAGATCGACGAGGTTGTGGTCCTCGTCGCGCGAAATGTGGACAATCGACGTATCGTATTTTTGATCGTGCAGGTCGGCCAGAAGGGTCTCATTGAAGATGGCCTTGCCGTCGAATTTCTGCGTCGCGAGCGCGGCGTTGATCTTGTGGTTCTGGTCGCTGGCGATGCTGCCCTCGACGCCGGCGACGGCGACGACGACGAAAAGGCCCGCAAGGCCGGCGCCGCTTGCGCCGGAGGCGATATTTTGTCCGTTCGTCGCAAGTTTGCGGACGCTTGATTGCTCCGGCATGTCGTTATTGATGAGTTGAAGGCTCGAAACGCCCGACGTCGCATGATCGAAAGGTATCGGGTGGTAGGCGGTCGCACAACCGCCCAACAAGCTGACCATGGTCAGTGACGCCAGAATTTTCTTCATAAGTATCCCCCTGAGTTGACGCGCGCTTTCGGTCGGCCGGTCTCGCCGGCCCGATGTTCGCGAGGCTTAATCTGTGATGCTGATGGCCTTGCACGGCCAATGATGAGAACTGCGGGCGAGGCGGCAAACCTGGGTTGCTAGGTTTACGCAGGTGCGCTGTCTCGACTTGTCGTGTTGTGATTCCCCTGCCCCCCGGCCAGCGTTAATTATTGAATTCGCTGCACCTTTATCAAGAGTAACAAGCCTGAAATATGCCGGCAAGTGTTTTCTATGGTTCAAGCGCAACCTTACGTCGGAGGTGGTGCCGAATAGTGTTTCGTCGACCCGTCAAGGTCGATCTCGATGTGATCGAGCACAAGGCCGGGATCGAGGGCGAAGACGCGGATCTCGTGTCTGCCCGGCGTCAGCGATTTCAAGGCGAGCGTGCGGACGGCGGTATTGCCGAGCACGTTTTCACGCCATTCGTCGCTGCGGCCCATAGTGGCGAAATCCAGGATTTGCATAGACGCGCCGTCAAGGCTGATGCCAAGGTGCAGGCCTTGGGCCGGGGTCAGCGGATGGGTGGGCAGCAGGATGATTTTCATTGCGCCGCCGACATCGCTTGAGCTGACGAAATCGTAGACCAATGGCGAGACTTGGTCTGCCAGATCGAGCTTCGAGCGCAGCACGGCGCCTTGGCTGCCGAGTTGCGCCACGGTTTCCCACGCCGGATTAGTGGCGGCGCGGGTGGCAGGTATGGAAATGATGCGGTTCTTTTCGCCCGGCAGTCCGTCTGAGATTGGCGCCAATATCGCGGTCTTGACGATAAGTCTCTGCGTGCCGCAGGTCAGGGCAATGGCGCCCTTGCCGTCACCGCCATCATAGGCGATGTCGATCCGCTCTTCCCAGGCGCCATCATGGCTCAAAGTGCCGCTGCCGGCCGCTGGCTTCAGCGCCGCATTGGCCGAGGTCGCCGTCCAGGCCAGCGGCTTTTCCTGATAGCCGACCAGCGTGACGGTGCGCGTTTCCGGCACGCCCTGGCGGAAGGTCAGCGCCGTCTCGTCGCCGTTCAATTGGCCGGGATAGCTGACGCCGCAACCGGTCTTCGGATTGTCGCTCCACCGCGGCCACGTCGGGGTATCAAAGACCGGCAGTTTGCGCGGCGCCATATCCATCATGCCGCGCCATTTGCCGTCCAGCAGGGCGTTATAGGTGGCCGTATCGCCGACGATCTGCGCCTGAGCCGCGCGCGCCTGTTCCACATAGGTGTTGGCGCTGGCCCGGCCCTGGTGGGCATAGAGGGACGCCAGATCGAGCTTCAGGATGCGCGCATTGAGATCGGCGGCGGCGCGCACCGGATAGAGCACCAGCTCGAAAAAAGCGTCCTGACGATCGGCGGGCAGGGCGGCGGCAGCCTTTTCCGCCCGCGCCACCAGGTCGCCATAGGCCTTCAGCCGCGCCTGCGCTTCCTCGCCGTCGGACTGGACGTAGGCGCTGGTCTTCGTCGGCGTGATCGGCTCGACCTGGTCCCAGCCCATGAATTCGGGTTTGCGTTCCCAGGCGAGGTCGTAAAACCGCATCATGATCGCCGCGATTTCGGGCGCCGGGTCGGGTCCGAATTGCTGCGCCATCCACGCCTGCAGATGCTGCCCAGGGGGCTCGTCGAAGGTCCTGGCGTCGAAGGCGAGATCCAGGAAATACTGCGTCAGATATTCGCCGGGCTTGATGTCGCCGACGTTCAAGATCCATTCCTTGCGGGCGTTTTCGCTAAAGGCCCGGCCCATCTCCTCGCGGATCAGGCCGGGCTGCGTCGTCGCCAGCCACAGATAGTCGTGCGGCCGGCCCCAGTAGGAGATGTGGTAGTAGATCCCCGATCCGCCCAAGCGCTTTTGCTCGTCGGGCGAGCTCAGCCGCGTCAGATAGCCGTAATTGTCGTCGCACCAGATCAGGGTGACGTCGTCGGGCAGTTTCAGCCCGGCATTGTAGGCCTCTTCGACCTCCTTGTAGACGGTGAAAGCCTGCGGGATTGTGTTGGCCGGCCGGCCGAGCGATTTCGACAGCAGATCGCGCTGCACCGCCGTCACTTCGGTCAGGACGTTTTTGCGGTCTTGCGGCGTCGTCGCGCCCTCCATCGGGCCGTCGCCGGTGCCGCGCAGGCCAATGGTGTAAAGGCTCTCGTAGGCTTTGCTCTGGTCGATGCGCTGTTGCCAATAGGCGATCATTCGATCGCGGTTGGTCAGGAAGTTGAAGCGGCCCATGGTTTTTTCGTCCCACTCGCGCGTATTGTTGCGCAGCAAGGGTTCGGCGTGCGAGGAGCCTATGACGATGGCGTAGTCGTCGGCCAGTTTCGGATTATTCAAGTCGCCGTAGAACGGATTGCTGACGTCGTGCATGGCCGGCCAGATCGTATTGGCCTTTAGCCGCCACAGCAGTTCGAAAATGCGGGCATAGGTTTTCGGGCCGATATTCTGAGTCGCGGGATCATAGGTCTTGGCGGCCCACGGTTCGAGGCCCCAGTCCTCGTCATTGAGGAAGATGCCGCGATACTGCACCGACGGGGTCTGCGAGACGAAGGCCGCGCCGTCGATGCTGAGGCGATCGGCGCGGCGCGGCGTGACATCGGCCCACCACTCCCAGGCCGAAACGCCGAGGTCTCGGCTAAGATCGACGACGCCATAAACGGCCCCGCGGCGATCGGAGCCGGCGATCAGCAGATAGGTCTTGTCCCCGGCCGTGACGGCGACGCGTTCATAGCGTTCCCATTGGCCCTTGAGCGCGCCAAGGTCGAGGCCCGCTTCGCGCGCGACCTGCGCCACCACGGGCGAGTCGATCGTGCCGATCACGATGCAGGCGTGGCCGCAGTCGTTGAGATCGGCCGAGACCTTGGCATCTTGGCCGGTCAGGCTCTTGAGGTCATGGGCCAGCATGCCGGCGGCCAAGGCCGAGGTTTTCGTATCCTCATGGATGACAGGAAGCAGGGTCCGGCCGTCGTACAAGGTGACGGGCGCGGCGTGGAGGGCGGTTGCCCAAAAGCCCGCGGCGACGATCAACCCGGCCCAGTATTTCACGCGGCGTCTCCCTTTTTCAGCGATCATATTTGATCGATATAGCGAAGTCGATTGCCTTTTCGTCATCTCTGCGCAATAGTGGTCATATAAGTGCCTGAAGAGGTCATGCCAATTAATTGGCCAATCGGAACGCCCCAAATGAAAGCCCTCCTGCTCGTCACCTGCGCCCTGTTCGCCCTCGCCACTACAGCCCGTGCCGAGCGTGCCTCGAATGTCGTCGCCTCGCCGCGCCAGTCCTATGATTTCGACCAAGGCTGGAAAATGCATATCGGCGACGACGGTGGGGCGTCGGGGACCGGCTATGACGATGCAAAATGGCAGGCGGTAAGCCTGCCGCACGCCTTCAACGAAAGCGAGGCCTTTGCCCGCGACATCCACAAGCTGTCGACCGGCATCACCTGGTACCGCAAGCATTTCAAGCTTCCCGCGACGTTCCATAACGGCCATGCTTTCCTCGAATTCGAGGGCGTGCGCCAGGCGGCCGAGGTCTGGGTCAATGGCCAAGAGGTGGGCCTGTCGGAAAACGGGGTGATGGCGTTTGGCTTCGATATCACCCGGGCCTTGAAACCCGGCGACAATGTCGTCGCCGTGCGCGTCGACAATGACTGGAAATACAAGGAGCGCGCCACGGGCAGCGCCTTTCAGTGGTCGGACATGAACTTCTACGCCAATTATGGCGGCATCAATAAGCCGGTGCGCCTGCACCTGACCGGCGACATCTATCAGACCCTGCCCCTCTACAGCAATCTTGGCACGACGGGCACCTATGTCTGGGCCGAGGATTTCGACATCAAGGGCGGGGCGGCGCTGATCCATGCCGATACCGAGGTCAAGAACGATAGTGGCCGCGATCGCACCATCAGCCACGACGTTGTTGTGCGCGATCTGGACGGCAAGGTTGTGGCGCAATTTCACGGGGGCACCTCAATCCTGCGCGCCGGCCAGACCGAGGTGCTGGAGGCGGCGCAGCGCCTAAATGGTCTGCACTTCTGGAGCTGGGGCTACGGCTATCTCTACACCGTCACCACGGTGCTGAGGGACGAGACCGGCGCCGTTATCGACGCCGTCGACACCAAAACCGGCTTTCGCGAAACCTCATTCGACCACGGCATGTTCGCGCTCAATGGCCGCGTCCTGCACCTGAAGGGCTATGCCCAGCGCACGACCGACGAATGGCCGGCGGTCGGCATTTCGGTGCCGCCGTGGATCACCGATTTCTCCGACAGCCTGATCACCGGCTCCAACGGCAATCTGGTGCGCTGGATGCACGTTACGCCGTCGAAGCAACAGGTCGAGTCGGCCGATCGCCTGGGCCTGATCACCAACCTGCCGGCCGGCGACAGCGAAGGCGACCCGTCGGGCCGGCGCTGGGACCAGCGTGTCGAGCTGATGCGCGACGCCATCATCTATAACCGCAACGACCCGTCGGCGATCTTTATCGAAAGCGGCAACAAGGGCATATCCGACGCCCACATGGCGCAGATGAAGGCGGTGCGCGACCAATATGATCCGCACGGCGGCCGCGCCATCGGCTCGCGCGAAATGCTGGGCAGCGACACCGCCGAATATGGCGGCGAGATGCTCTACGTCAACAAGTCGGCGACCAAACCGGTCTGGGCCCACGAATATTCGCGCGACGAGGCGCCGCGCGAATATCAGGACGAATTTACCCCGCCGTTCGCCAAGGATCGCCCGGACTATAATCGCGATTCCGAATCCATGGCGGTCGAGGACGTCAAGCGCTGGGACGACTACTATGAACAGCGCCCCGGCTCAGGCGACCGCGTCAATGCCGGCGGCGTCAAGATCGGCTTTACCGACAGCAATTCGCACTTCCGCGGCGATAACAATTACCGCCGTTCGGGCGTGATCGACGCCGTGCGCCTGACCAAGGATTCGTGGTGGGTGCACCACACCATGTGGGACGGCTGGGTCAATTCCGAGGTGCCGCACACCTATATCATCGGCCACTGGACCTATGCCGCCGGTACCGTGAAGCCGGTCTATGTGGTGTCCAATGGCGATCGCGTCGAACTGTTCCTCAATGGCAAGTCGCTGGGCCGGGGCGAGAAATCGGACGGCTTCCTGTTCACTTTCAAGGACGTGCACTGGGCGCCGGGCGAGCTGAAGGCGGTCGCCACCTACACCGATGGCAAGACGTCGGACTTCGAACTGAAAACCGCCGGCGCCCCGGCGGCCATCCGCCTGACGCCCCACTACGGGCCGCGCGGCTTCGTCGCCGACGGCGCCGACCTGATGCTGGTCGATGTCGAGGTCGTCGATGCCGACGGCAACCGCGTGCCGACAGCCTTCAATCCGGTATCGTTCAAACTGGATGGCGCGGCCGTCTGGAAGGGCGGCATCGCTCAGGCCGAAGCCTGGAACGATACGGCGAAAAAGGATTCGGCCAATGATATCGGCGCGACCACGCTTCCGGTGCAACTGGGCGTCAATCGCGTGCTGATCCGCGCCAGCAACGCGGCGGGGCCCGTGCATCTGGTGGCCACGGCCGATGGCCTGAAAAGCGCGGAACTCGACACCGACGCCAAGGCGGTGGCGCCGGCGGTCGATGGCTTGTCGACCGTCTTTGCCGAAGACTATCAACCGTCGGACCTGTCGCGTGGGCCGACGCCGTTGACGCCATCATACCAGCCGTTCCAGCGCACCATCCCGGTGGCGGCGATCGTCGCCGGCTCGAACCAGGGAGATGTCCAGAAGAGCCACGACGACAACGAGACGACGAGTTGGTCGAGCGACGGCAGGCCCGAAAACGCCTGGATCGAATACGACTTTGCCCATCCGGATACGGTGTCGCTGTTGTCGTTGAAGCTGACGGGCTGGCGGTTGCGGTCCTATCCGATCAAGGTGACGCTCGACGGCAAGACGATTTACGAGGGCGTGACGGCGAAATCGCTGGGCTATGTCAATCTGAAGGTAGACCCGGCGACGGGTTCGAAGCTGCGCATTACTTTGACCGGCCCGACCGAGGACCGCGACGCCTTCGGCAAGATCGTCGAGCTGAAGGACAACAAGGAGGCCGCCAGCGTCGGCGCCGACGCCGTGCCCACCGGCTGGCGCCTCAGCATCGTCGAGGCGGATATCCTCGGGCCGATGAAGTAAGGGGTTGGCCGCGCGCAGCGCCCTACTATAAGCAAGGTGAGCCGCAGATGGCACAGATGCGCTTCGCGCTAAGCGGTCTTCAACGGACTGTATAGCCTATAGGTCTCGTCGCCAATCGCCGTGAACGGCTTCAGCGTCACCGTGCGGTCGGCGGCGTGCACCATCCAGGTGTCCGGCGTTTGCGCCGTGGCGCCGAGCCAGTCTTCGCGCGTCAGCGGCGGGCCGGAGTCCGCGACCGGGAACAGCACCAAAGGCCCGGTCATCACCGCGACCATCTCCGGATGCGCGGCATTGAGCGGCTCGAGCCGCACGCCCATGTCGAAGACGATGTCAATCGTATCGCCTGGTTTCCAGGTGCGCGCGATATCAACGAAGCGGCCGGCCGTGACCGGTCCATCCCACGGCTTGCCGTTGACGGCGATCGTGGTCTTCGGCCCGGCCCAGGCCGGAATGCGCAGGCTGAGCGCGAACGGTGCCGGCCGCTCAACGTCGATTGCCAGGTGGCTGGTATTGGACCGCGGATAGTCCGTCGTCTGGGTCAGGGTGACGGCGCGGCCGCCCAGGGTCGCCTTGACCTTCGACGGCACGTAGAGATTGACGTACAGCGCCTTGGCGTCGAACAGATAGGCGCTGATGCCGTAATCCGCCGTCAACTGGATGAAGGTGCCCGAACAACACGGCCACTTGTCGGGGTGATAACCCTTCTTCGCGGTGTTGTTGTAATCCGAATAGTAGAAGGTCGTGCCGTCGGGCTGGGTCGGCTTGGCGCCGAGGATGGTGTTGTAGAGCACGCGCTCCATGCTGTCGCCGTAGTGGCTGTCGCCGGTGACGCGCAGCAGGTAGCGGGTGATCTTGAAGTGGCCGTAGGCGCCGCACGGCGTCTCGAAGCTCGCATGATCTTTCGACAGGCTGGTATAGAGGCGCTCGGTGTCGTTCGGGCCGATCAGGCCTTCGTTCGGGCCCCAGCCACCCGTGGCGAAGGACTGGGCCGCGATGAACGAAAAGCCGTTGGCCGCGGCGCGCAGATAGCGGTCTTCGCCCAGCACCAGATAGCTCTGCATCGCCGAGCTCAGGCCGTTTACGTGGCTGTAGGCGTGCAGGTTGGCGAGCGGGCTGACCCCGTCCGCCAGCGGGCCGAAATAGGTGTCGTTCTCGATAAAGCGCTCGGCCAGCGGCTTGTAGCGCTCGCCCATGCCGCGGGTGTAGGCCAGGAACAGGTTCTCAGGCAGGGTATAGCTTTCGTCCCAGGTCTGGGCCTGGCGCTTGTGCGGCCGGGCGCGCATCTCGACGCGGTTGAGCGCCTTTTCCGGCAGATAGGGCAGGGCGATATCGGTCAGCCGATCGAGCGTCGGCCTGGCTTCGGAAACGCCGGCATAATACCAGGCGTCCATCAGTCCGACGACCAGCTTGTCATAGGTATAGGCCGGCAGGTTGTAGTCTTCGAAGAATTTCGGCGACAGGGTCTTGGCATATTCGCCGACGAGCAGGGTCACCTTGGCCTTGGTCGCTTCGTCGCCGGTGATGGCGTAGTCGCGCGACAGGCCCGAGACATATTGCCCGAAGGTATGGCCCGGAATGAAGCCGTGCATGCTGGGGTGCTTGCTGCCTGGCTCGACGTCGAAATCGCTCGAACTGTCGTACCAGCCGCCCATGTCTGCACCCGGAGCGGGCAGGCCAGCGCGAACCCGGAACGGCTTCAGCAAGGCGTCGGCGTCGAGGGTCATGTACAGGTCGTGCTGATAGTCGAACTGGGCGCGCAGCGGGCCGTCCAGCAGTTGCACCTCGCCATGGCGGAACTGCGACAGCTTGGGCGTGATCGCCGGCTTTGGCGTTACGGCGCCGGCGAAAGCGGCGTGGCCGCAGGTGCAGGCCATCGAAGCGCCCAAAGAAGCGCCAAGGAACAAGCGGCGGGTCAGTTTGGTCATGGTGCGCGTCCGGATCCCTGTGGATTTTGCGCCGACCTTAGCAGTTCATGTCAGACAATTGAAGCGCTATCAGACCGCTTCCTTTAGGCTAAAACCGAAGCAGGCGCCGCCGAGCGCGTCGGCGCGGCCGACCGGCGGCGTCAGGCTGAGCAAGCCACCATGGCCCTGTACGATCTGGCGCGCCAAGCTCAAGCCCACACCGGTACCGGTTTCCTTTGTGGTGTAGAAGGGCAGAAACACCTGGTCGGCAGCATCGGGCGGGATGCCGGCGCCCGAATCCTCGATCGCAAAGGTGATCGTGTCATGGTCGCGGCCGATGCGCAGACGGACATGCGGATCGGGTCTTTCCATAGCCGCTTGGGCCGCATTGTTGAGCAGGTTGCCGACGCACAGCCACATCTGCGCCTCGTCCATCACCGCCCATAGCCCCGGAGTGACGTCGAGTTCGAAGGCCACGCCCTTTTCGTCTCTCTCCCACTGCGCCGCGAAGCTTTTGGCGGTCGTTTCAAGCCACTCGTCGATATCGACCGGGCGCAGCACCGGCGGCGGCAGGCGCGACAGGGCGCGATAGGCATTGATGAAGTCGCTGAGGCTCTCGGTGCGCGCCACCACGCGTTCCAGCGCCTTGACCGCCAGGGCGCGGCTTTCGGACGTGTCGTCGCCGAGCAGGTCGAGCGCGCTCTTGCTCATCGACGCCATCGGGGTCAGGGCGTTCATCAGCTCATGATTCAGTACGCGCAGCAGGTCGCGCAGGGCGTTGGCCTCGGCGGCGCGCACCTCGGCGGAAATGTCGGTCATGACCACCAGTTCGGACACGTCTTCGCCGCCCTCGATCACGGTGCGCTCCAGCGCATAGGTCGCGCCTTGCCAGGTGATCTGCCCTGCGGCGTGCCCGAAGTCCCCGGCCTCGCCGAGCAAGGTGCGCCGAGCGGCGACCGGCAGAGCATAGGCGACATCGAACAGTTGCCGCGCCGCGCGGTTGACGGCGATGACCTGGCCGTCGGCCGGCCGCAGCAGCAGCGGCGAGGGCGTCTGGTCGAGCAGGACCTGCAACCGCCGGCGGCTCAGCTCCGCGGTGTAGATCGCCCCGGCGTCGTTGTGGCGGCGCAGGATATCCTGGCCCAGGCGGACGAAGGTGTGCGTCGCCCCGAAAGAGGCCATCAGCACGGCGGCGAGCAGGCACAAAAGCGCGGTCGCATAAAGCCCGTGGCCGAACGCCAGGAGCGCCAGGGCGCCGGCGGCGAACACGCCGATCTGCGCGCCCACGGTGAGGACGAGGCGCCTATAATCCATGCTTTTCCATGCGCCGGTAAAGCGCCGCCCGCGTCAGCCCCAGTTCCTTGGCCGCCTGAGAAATATTGAACTGGTGGCGCTCCAGCGCGATGCGGACCAGGTCGCGTTCGGAGCGCTCGAGGTTGAGATCGCGTGGCGCCGGCTCAGGCGGGCGCACGCGCGGATTGTCGATCGCGGCGCGGACGCTGGCGATCAGCCGGTCATTGTTCCACGGCTTGACGACGAAGTCCTGGGCGCCGATGCGCATGGCCTCGATGGCGATGGCCATGCCCGAATGGCCGGTCACCACGACAACGGGCAAGTGCGGCCGATCCTGCATGCGTTTGCGCAGAAAGGCCAGGCCGGCCTCGCCCGAGGTATCGCCGCGGCGATAGTTGAGATCGAGGAGCAGGACGTCGAAATGGCGTTCGGCCAACAGCGCTTCGGCGGCCTCGGGCGTCTGAGCCGTATCCAGGTCGAAGCCGTTGCGCCGCAGCACCAATTCCGCCGCCGCCAGGACGTCGGCGTCGTCATCGAGAAACAACGCGCGGGTGGGCGGGTCAGCATCATCAGGAAGATTCGGATGGGTTTCCGGCATGTTCGATTTCGGACATCTGCGGCTTCGGGACAAGGCCGATCTAAGTCGAGAATGGTCTAAAAGTCAAATCTTTTTAAGTGGTTATGCCTATTGCAATGACCGTGTTAGCCTTGCATCATGGCCGATAATACCTCAAGCCCGACCGACACCCGCCGCATGGATCGCAAGATCGCGCGTCCATGGTGGCAGGGCCGTGCGACGGTCGTGGCCGTCTCGGTCATCGTCATCGCCGGGGCGGGCGGCCTGGCCTGGATCAGCCTGCCGCCGCCGGGCACGACGACGACCACGCCGGACGCGCTCGATATCGGCGAAGTCGTCAGGGGACCGTTTCAGGACTATGTGCCGCTGCGCGCCAGCGTCGTGCCGCTGAACATCACCTATATCACCGCGACCGACCCCGGCCGGGTCGCCGAGGTCAACGCCCAGGACGGCGATTCCGTCACCGCCGGCCAGGCGCTGGCACGGCTCGACAATCCCGAACTCACCCTGGATGTCGCCACGCACGAAGCCGACATTTCCGGGCGGCTCGGCGACGCCAACAGCCAGCTCATGACGCTGCGCACCAGCGAAGCCGATCGCGGCCAGGCCCTGGCCGACGCTGAATTCGCGCTGCACAAGGCGCAGGAAGATCTGCAAAAATATCAACGCCTGCGCGACCAGGGCGTGGTCAACGACGCCTACGTCAAGCCCTATGCCGACGAAGCGGCCTATCAGTCGGCCCGGGTGGATGCCCTGAAGCGCGCGCAGGGCGCCGACGCCAGTTTCTTCGCCGGCCAGAGTCAACAGATAGAGGCCTATGCCGACGATCAGCACCGTTCGCTGGCCGAGGTGCGCCACGGCCTTGACGGCCTGACGGTTCGCGCGCCCTTGGCTGGGCGTTTGACCGATTTCAAGCTCCAGCCGGGCCAGGCGGTCAAGGCGGGCGATCCTCTGGGCGAGATCGATTCGGAGGATGCCTGGAAGCTGTCGGCCGACGTCGACGAATACTATGTCCCGCGGCTTAGCACAGGCCTCAGGGCCGCCGCCAATGTGAACGGCCAGGACGCCCTGGTCCATGTCAGCAAGGTCCATCCGCAGGTCCATGACGGCCATGTCACGGTCGAGATGACGTTTGACGGCGGCATGCCCGCCGACCTCAAGCGCGGCGAGGCCATCGATATACGCCTGTCGCTGGGCAAGACCAGCCAGGCGGTCCTGGCGCCGTCGGGCTCGTGGCTCAACGACAGCAACGGCACCTATGCCTTTGTCGTGAATGCCCGTGGCGACGGCGCCGACCGCCGCGCCATTTCGACCGGCCGGCGCAATCCCGACTATGTCGAGGTGCTGGGCGGCCTGAAGCCCGGAGACCACATTCTCACCGGCGCGCTGACCAATTACAGCCGCGCCCAACACATCCATTTCAGCAAGAGGGACGCCCCATGAGCGACCGCCTGATCGAATTGCGCAACATTACCCGCCTCTACCGCGCCGACGATATCGAGACGACGGCGCTGCATGATATCTCGCTGTCGGTGAAGCGCGGCGAGTTCGTCGCCGTCATGGGGCCGTCGGGCTGCGGCAAGTCGACCCTGCTCAACATCCTGGGCACGATCGACCGCCCGACGTCGGGCGCCTATCTGTTCGAGGGGGCGGATGGGCAACAGGACTTGGCGCGGCTCGGCGAGGTCAAGCTGGCGCGGCATCGCGGCCAGCACCTGGGCTTTATCTTTCAGAGCTTCAACTTGGTCGACGACCTGACCATCTTCGAAAATATCGAGCTGGGTCTATTGTACCGCAAGAACCGCAAGGGCTCGCGCCGCAAGGCGGTCGAGGCGGCGATGGACCGCGTCGGCATCGCCCATCGCGCGCGGCATTATCCGAACCAGTTGTCGGGTGGCCAGCAACAACGCGCCGCCATAGCCCGCGCCATTGTCGGCGACCCGGACCTGATCCTGGCCGACGAACCGACCGGCAATCTCGACACCGAGAACGGCGCCCAGGTCATGGATATCCTGCACGGGCTGAACCGGGCCGGCGCCACCATCGTCATGGTCACCCATTCGCCCAGCCACGCCGACCAGGCCCAGCGCCGCATCGACATCCTGGACGGCCAGCTGGTGGCTTCGGTTGAACAGGCGCTTTAGGCCATGCTGAAGTCCGCCTTCACCGCCTTCCTCCGGTCATTCACGCGGCATCCATTGTACGCGCTGCTGAATCTCCTTGGCTTGTCGTTCGGTATTTCCGCCTTTATTGCGTTGAGCCTGCTCTATCTGTTCGAGACCAGCTACGAGAGCTGGAGCCCGGAGCGCCCGCACATCTATGCCATGGGCGAGCGTGTTCATGTTCCGGGGTTTCCGCGCGACACGCCGTTGATGATGACGCACGGCGGCATGCTTGACGAAATCAAGTCGGCTTGGCCGCAGATCGAGGGAACCCGTGACGCGTCGCGCACGGTGACTATTCCGCGTGGCATGGACGTTTTCGTTGAAAAGGCTGAGTTCGTCGATGCGAACTTCCTGACCTTCTTCGAGGCCACGGTAGTGCGGGGTAACGCGGCAACCGCCCTGACCGATCCTTCGCATATTGTGGTCAGCGCCAGCATTGCCCGCAAATATTTCGGAACGATCGATGCGCTTGGGCGCGTCCTGACACTCAAGGAAGAGAACGGTCCGCCGGGCGCCGATACGGGCGCCAAGTCCTATACGGTCAGCGCCGTCATCGCCGACCTGCCGAAAAACAGCGACCTGCACCTCGATATCCTGCGCCGCCTGCCTTCGCGCTCCGCGATGGACGAGATGATCTGGCGTCAATGGAATCGGCCACAATTGGAAACCTATCTGAAATTCGACCGTGCGGGCGATGAAGCGGTGTTCGTCGGCCGGCTTGCCGCCTTTACAGATCGCCAAGCTGCGGCCAGCCTGCCGCCTGGCTTCGCGCCGCACAAGACTATCGAACTGCAGCTCATGCCCCTAGCCGATGTGCATCTGATGGATCAGAAGCTGAAGGCCGCGATCGTTTCTCTGGGCCTGGTGGGGCTCCTAGCCTTGGGGCTGGCCCTAATCAACTATGCCAACCTGGCGACCGCACGCGCGGGGTTGCGGGCGCGGGAGGTGGCGGTGCGTAAGACCCTTGGCGCACCGCCACCCGTTTTGCGCCTTCAGTTTCTTGTCGAAGCGACCTTGACCATGTTGCTGGCCTTCCTGGTGGCGCTGTCGGCGATCGAATTGACCTTGCCGCTGATCAATGCGGTCGGCGGCCTCTCGCTGACGCTCGACTATCGGGCCGATGCCGCATGGCTCGCGGAATTGCTGGGCTGCGTGCTGGTCGCCGGCGTCGCGGCGGCGCTTTACCCTGCGTTCGTGCTGTCGGCTTTCAAGCCGGCCCGGGTCCTGGCGTCGAGTCGCACGCCAGCCGGCGGACGCGGCAACGGCTGGTTGCGCACGGGCCTGGCCATGGTGCAGTTCGTGACGGTCGTCGTGGCCTTCATACTGATGGCCGGCGTGATGCTGGAGATACATCATATCCAAACGGCGGATCTCGGTTTTGCGCGCGACAACCTGCTGGTTATCGACAGCCTTACCGACAACAAGGTCACGCCGGCCCAACGCGAGGCCTTCATAAATGCGGCCCGGGCACTCCCCGTGGTGCGTTCCGCCACCTACTCCGACGCGGAGCCTGGCCCGTACTCGGCCTGGTCCACCGCGAAGATCGTTCGGCCGGGGCATAGCGACGATCCGACGAAAGCTCCAGGTCTTTACGTATCGGAAGTTGGGCCGGACTATTTCCGGATGCTGGGAACGTCGTTGCTGGCCGGGCGCATGTTCGACCCTGGTCGCGGCGAAGACCAGTTGGCTAACGGATCCGGCGATCCCAACGGCATGACGAATGTCATCATCAGCCGCGGCGCCGTCCGGGACCTGGGCTTTGCCTCGCCCCAGGCCGCGATCGGTCAGATGGCGCGCGTTACCGGTCCCGTTCTCAGCGGACAGATACGCATCATCGGCGTGGTCGACGACGTGCGTTTCACCAGCCCCGAGGATCCGATCCCTTCGAAGCTCTACGTGTTCGATATGCGCCCCCAATACTCGGTCTGGATGGTGCGCTACCGGGGCGTCAGCGGGCCGGTGATGCGGCAGGCCCTGGCCAAGATTTGGCGGCAGATCAATCCTGACGTGCCGCTCGGCGCCCAAAGCGTGGCCGAGAAACTCGAACCCTATTATAAGCCCCAGCGCGACCGTAGCCATTTGTTCGCCATCGGTACGGGCATAGCCGCCCTGATCGGCTGTATAGGCCTCTACGGCATGGCCGCCTTCAATGCCAGCCGGCGTGTGCGGGAAATCGGCATGCGCAAGGTTCTGGGCGCGTCGCGCGGGCAGATGATCCGGCTGCTGCTGACGCAATTCCTGCGGCCCGTCGCCCTGGCCAGCCTGATCGCCTGGCCGCTCGGCTGGATCGTCCTGAAACACTGGTTGGCGCAATTCAACGACGTCATCGCCATGCCGCTATGGATTTTCCCGTCGGCCTCGGTCGCGGCCGTGCTGATCGCGCTGGTGACTGTGGCGGGGGTAGCGTTCGCCGCCGCCGGCACCGAGCCGGGCAAGGCGCTGCGTCATGAGTGAGGAACGGGAATCTGAATCATGCTGAAATCCGCTTTTATCGCCTTCTTTCGTTCGTTCACACGCCATCCGCTATACGCGCTCCTGAACCTTCTCGGCCTGGCCTTCGGCATAGCGGTCTTCATCATGCTGAGTCTGTTTTACCGTTTCGAGACCAGCTACGAGAGCTGGACCGCGGAGCGGCCGCACATCTATGCCATGGGGGTTCGCCTTCATGTGCCCGGCATTCCGGACGATCTCCTCATGCAAACCATGGGTGGCCTTCTGGAAGAGATCAAATCCGCCTATCCGCAAACCGACGGCACACGCGACATGGCCGATAACGTCGTCGTGCATCGTGGCGCCGCCGTCTTCAGCGAACAGGTCGAACTGGTCGACGCGAATTTCCTGACTTTTTTCCGGGTACCGGTCCTTCGCGGCAATCCGGCCGGCGCCCTGGCCGACCCTTCGCATGTCGTGGTGAGCGCGGCGATCGCCCGCAAATATTTCGGCACGCTCGATGCCATGGGCCGCACCCTGGCGCTCAGCGATGATGACGGCACCAGGACCTACACGGTCAGCGCTGTTATCGCCGACTTGCCGAAAAACAGCGACATGCGACTCGACATGGTGCGCCTGCTGACGCCGCAGCACGCGGCCGCGACCATGGGCTGGCACCAATGGGGCGTGATCGCCCTGGAGACCTATCTGAAATTTAGAAGCCCGGCGGATGAAGCGGCCTTCGCCGCCCAGATCCCGGCTTTCACCGATCGTCAGGCCGCAAAGACCTTCCCCGGCGGGCTCAGGCCGCACAAGGTCCTCGAACTGTCGCTTGTGCCGTTGGCGGGACTGCACCTGAGCACGCCGAAGCTGAAGGCGGCGATCGCCTCGCTGGGCCTGGTCGGAATACTATCCTTGGGGCTGGGGCTGGTCAATTACGTCAACCTGGCGACGGCGCGCGCCGGATTGCGGGCGCGGGAGGTGGCGGTGCGCAAGACCCTGGGCGCGCCGCCGAGCAGCCTACGCCGGCAATTCCTTGTCGAGGCCGTTCTGACCTTGCTGCTGGCCTTCTTGGTCGCGCTGTCGACCGTCGAGTTGGGCCTGCCTCTGGTCAATGCCGCGGGGGGACTGTCGCTGACGCTCGACTATCGCGCCGACGCCGGATTGCTGCTGGGGCTTCTCGGCTGTGTCTTGCTGGCGGGTCTTGTCGCGGCGCTTTATCCCGCTTTTGTGTTGTCCGCCTTCAAACCGGCCCCGGTGCTGGCGTCGAGCCGAACGCCTGGCGGGGGACGCCTGGCGGGCGGGCTGCGCACGGGTCTTGTCATGCTGCAATTCACGGCCGTCGTCGTGGCCTTCATCCTTATGGACGGGTTCATGCTGCAGATCCACCATATAGAGACGGCCGATCTCGGTTTTCAGCGCGATAATTTGATGATCGTCAGGTCATTGATCAACCCCGCCGTCACCCCGGCGCAGCGCGAAGCCTTCATCAACGCCGCTCGCGCCTTTCCCATGGTCCGATCCGCCAGCTTCGCCAACACCATCCCCGGTCCCGGCATGGGACCTGGCGGCTTTACGACACTTGTCCGGCCGGGCCAGAGCGACAATGCCGCCACGATGCCCCATCTCAACGCCACGACGATCGGGCCGGACTATTTCCGGATGATGGGCGCCCGATTGCTGGCCGGTCGCCTGTTCGACCCGCAACGCAGCGACGACCAGATTTCCAGCGGCCCATCCGATGCAAACCGTGTGCTCAGCGTCATCATCAGCCGGCGCGCCGCCAGGGACATGGGTTTTGCCTCCCCGTCGGCCGCTGTCGGCCAGATGGCCAGGGCAGGTGATTTGCAGGTGCGCATCATCGGCGTCGTCGACGATATGCACTTCAACAATCCCAGTGAAGCGATGCCGCCAAGGCTCTACTTCTTCGACGCCGACGCCGGGTGGGGCGTTGTCCTCGTGCGCTACCAGGGCATGAGCGAACCCTCGATGCGGCAGGCTTTGGGCAAGATGTGGCGGCAAATCAATCCAGACATACCTTTCGACGCCATCAGTGCCGCCGCCAACCTCGACACCTACTACAAGCCCGAGCGCGACCGCAGCCACTTGTTCAACATCGGCACGGGCATAGCCGCCCTGATCGGCTGTATCGGCCTCTACGGCATGGCGGCCTTCAATGCCAGCCGGCGCGTACGTGAAATCGGCATGCGCAAGGTTCTGGGCGCCTCTCGCGGAGAGATGGTCCGGCTGTTGTTGGCGCAGTTCCTGCGTCCCGTGGCGGTGGCCAGTCTGATCGCCTGGCCTGTGGCCTGGATCGCCTTGCAGCGCTGGCTGGGCCAGTTCGACGACGCCATCGCCATGCCGCTGTGGCTGTTCCCGTCGGCTTCCCTCGTGGCCCTGCTGATCGCGCTGGTGACCGTGGCCGGGGTGGCGTTCGCCGCCGCCGGCACCGAGCCGGGCAGGGCGCTTCGCCATGAATAAGGAACGGGCGCCTGACCGAGGCAAGGCGTCGATGTTTATAACCGGGCGGATTGAGCTGCCCAATCGGAGGGAAATCATGCGTACAATGAAACGGATAGCTTTGGCGGCCGTGGCGGCGACGTGGGTATTGACCGGCGCCATCGTGCCCCACATGGCTATGGCGCAAACGGCGCCCACGGTCCAGCCGCCGGCGCCCGTCTTCGATGCCGCGGCCAAGCGCCAGGCCGTCACGGCGGCCGCCAAGTTGCTGACCGACGAGTATGTCTATCCGGCCGTGGGCGCGCAGGCCGCGGCGATGCTGACGCAGAACCTCGACGCCGGCAAATACGACGCGGCCACCACGCCCGGCGCTTTCGCGTCGGCGCTGACGAAGGACCTTCGCAGCCTTACGCACGACAAGCATCTAATGGTTTTGGCGGACGGCATCCCTTCGGACGACCTGCCGCCGGGACCGCCCCCGCCTTTCGGCTTGTTCGGATTTGTCCAGGTCGACCGGCTCAAAGGCAATATCGGCTATATCGTCCTCAACGGCTTTCCACCCAAGACCGATTTCAAGACCGGCGCCGACAAGGCGATGGCCCTGATCGCTTCGACCGACGCCCTGATCATCGACCTGCGCAGCAATGGCGGCGGCCAGCCCGATTCTGTGACCTATCTGGACAGCTTCTTTTTCGACGGAAAAACGCCGGTTCATGTCGATGACATTTTATGGCGCAAATTCGGGACGAGCGACTCCACGCGCCAGGTCTTCCAGACGGAGCCGACCCCGGTCGGTTATCTGGGCAAGCCCGTCTATCTGATAACCGGGCATCGCACCTTTTCGGGCCGCGAAGCCTTCGCCTACGAACTCCAGGCCCTTAAGCGCGCCACGGTCGTCGGAGAGACTACGGGCGGTGGCGCGCATCCCGTCAAGGGCCAGCCGATCGGTCCGGGCTTTTTCCTGCTCGTACCCATTGCGCAGAGCGAGGACCCCGTCACCCATGGTAACTGGGAAGGCAAGGGCGTTCAGCCGGACATGGCGGTCTCCGCCGACCAAAGCTTTGCCGTGGCGTACACCGCCGCCCGTAATGCCGTGGGGCATCCGGCGGTTGCACCGGCGGTCACCGCCGAAGCCGTCACCGAAGCGCACTTGCTCGTCCCGCCGCGCACAACGCCCGCACCGGGCAGCGAAGCCGCCTTGCGCCGGCTGGAAACCGGCTTGGCGGACGGTCATCCACCTTATGATCTGCTCGACGATGAAATGGCGAACGCGACGCGGCAGCAATTGCCCTTTTTGCAGTCCGATCTCAGCCGACGCGGTGCGTTGGAAAGCCTGACGTTCGTCGAAGTCGACCTGACGGGCGCGGACATCTACGAGGGCAGGTTTGCCGACAAGAGTTCGATGCGCTTCGGCATTACCTTGGGACCGGACGGTAAGATCGTTATGATCTGGGCTCAGCCAAAGTAAGTTTTTCGTCCTGGCGAGTGCCGTGCCGTCTCCGCGCCCGCCCGCCCGTCGTCGGTGAGCCGCTGCGGCACGAATGGATTGCAACGATACGCGCGACGCGCGTCGTCCGGCCGCACGTGTGCAACCCATGAACACTTTATAAACAAGTCGGACAAAAAGCACTTGATTTTTACCGCAGCGCAACATAAGTTGCCTGTGTTCGGCGTCTTCCTGATGCCGAAGCCCTTCCTGGGCGTTTCCTCCCTGTAAACTTGCCGCGCCGTAGTGCGCGGCTTTTTTTTGCTTGGGGCACAGAGAGCGCCTCTGCTCATCATTCAACGGTCGCACACGATTCTCCGAATGCCCTTGCGTTCGGCAAGCGCGACTGCGCGCCCGAGCTTATGCGAGGAGCCCGGCGGCGTCTGAGCCAAACAAAAGTGATAAATTTGCCAGTCCGGTTCGCAAAACGGACGGACCCTTTTTCGCTCGATTGAAGCGCGGCGAATCCCATGATACCGGTATCATCGAGAAACACGGGCCGCGCCGGGAAGGCGGCCTGAACAAAGGGTCGCAGGGACAAGAGCTGTCAGGATGGGGTCTCGCCTTATTTTCCTTTGCCGGGAGCCGGTCTGAATGCGCCCCTCCGATGAACGGGCGCTGTGGCTGTCGCGGCATGTCCTGAAGCACGAGCCGGCGCTGCGCGCCTGGCTGGGCCGCCGCCGTATCGCCGGCCTGGAAATCGACGATATCGTGCAGGAAACCTATGCCCGGCTGATCACGCTCGATTCGGTCGCCGGCATCAGCAACGCCAAGAACTACATGTTCCAGACCGCCTATTCGGTGCTGGTCAGCCATGTCCGCAGGTCCAAGGTCGTCGCCTTCGAGACGGTCACCGATCTCGAACAATTGGGGGCGAGCTACGAGTCCTCGCCCGAGGATCAGGTCATCGACCGCGATGAGCTCAACCGCCTGGCGCGCGCCGTCGCCACCTTGCCGGGCAAGATCCGCGACGTCTTCGTGCTGCGGCGGATCAACGGCCTGTCGCAGCGCGATGTCGCCCGCGAACTCGGCCTGTCGGAAAGCACGGTTGAAAAACATATGAGCCGCGGCATTTATTTGCTTATGAATTTGATTTCAAATAGCGGAAACGAAAATCCCCGCGCGTCTAAGGCGTGGGGGGCCAAGTTGCGCAAAGATCATGCCGGAAAAGACTCGAAGCGAGACAGCCAAAAAAAACGAGACGGCCAAGCAGATTGACGCGGCGGCGGCCGATTGGGCCGCGCGGCTCGATCGAGGCGTCTTGTCGCCTGAGGACGAGGCCCGGCTGGACGCCTGGCTCGCCGGGGATTCGCGCCGGATCGGCGCCTTCGGCAAGGCCCGCGCCGTCGCCCTCTATTCCGAACGCGCCCGGGCGCTGGGTACCCAGTTCGATCCTAAAGCGTTTTCTGGGGCGTCTTCCAGCCAATCTCTTTCCGGCAAGCCGGTTCGTTCGCGCGGCCTGGCCTTTTCGCCGGCACGGCGGCGGATGTTGTGGGGCACGGCCGTGGCCGCAGGCATCGGTGGCGCCGTCATGGCCGGCTACAGCTTCCAGGCGGCGGGCGAAGACTATACGACGCGGCGCGGCGAGATGCGGGTCATACCGCTGGCCGACGGTTCGGTCGTCAACCTCAATACCGACTCGCGCATCAAGGTGCGCTACACCCACGCCCGGCGCACCATCCATCTCGATCGCGGCGAGGCCCTGTTCGACGTCGCCAAGGACGCGGCGCGGCCGTTCGTCGTCTATGCTGGCGACACCGAGGTCAAGGCCGTCGGCACCAGTTTCTCGGTCTTGCGCCTGGCCGACGCGCCCGTCGAGGTGCTGGTGCGCGAAGGCGTCGTCGAGGTCGATCGCGGTCAGGCGGGCGGCGCGGTGCGCCTGAATGCCAATATGCGCGCCGTGGCGCCGCTATCGGGTGACGCGGGTGGCGGTGCGCCGGTGATCCGCACGGTGGCGGTCGCTCCGGTCGAGGTCGAGCGCGCCGTCGCCTGGCGCGAGGGCCGCATCGCCTTCGAAGGCGAAACCTTGGGCCAGGCGGTCAAGGATTTCCAGCGTTACAGCGACACGCGCATCGTCATCGACGACCCCTCGATCGCCGGCGAGGAAGTCACCGGCCTGTTCGAGGCCAATGATCCGGTCGGTTTCTCCCAGGCCGTGGCCACCTCGTTCGGCTGGCATGCCGAGGTCGGCGAAAACCAGGTGCGGCTGACGCGCTGATCGGAAAACGGCCGCGGCCTTAATTTGGCGAGAACAGGCCCAGCGTGCCGCCGTCGTGGACATAGTGCGTGAAGGCGTCGAGCCGGGCCGGGTCGAGCACCGGCTGGACATGGGTGTCATCGCCAATATTGAGGATCAGCTTGTCCGAGGGCTTCAATTGCGGCCAATGCGGCAGGCCGGGGCCGTTCGGATCGCCGCGCCGGATGAAGTTGAGCCAATAGGCTTGCGCCTGGGCGGACAGTTTGCGGTCGGCGGCGGTGAACGGCCGCGCCGAGGTGTCGAGCGTGCCGAAAACGTAAGGCATTTCCGACGAATGAAACGCCTGATACCTGGCCGAGTCGGGGCCGGGCTCGATGTGGGTCCACAGATAGGCATAGATCGGCGCGTGGCTTTTGAGTTCCCGATCGGCCGCCCACTGATACATCGACGCCAGGCCGCGATCACGGGCCAGTGCGTCCTTGGCCAATCTGGCCGCGGCGTCGTCAGTGGCCGGATAAAGCGCCGTGATCGCCGCGGCGTCCATGCCATAGCCGCGGACGATTCCCTGACGCAGGGTGTCGGGCGTCACCGTCTGTGGCGAACCGAAGGCCAGCGAACTGCTGCTTTCATTGGCGGTCATGCCGGTCAGCACCGGGACATCATTGACATTACCGTCTTCGACCGTGGCGGTATCGACCAGAACCGCGCCGTCGACACTGGGGCCGAACGTCGCGTGTCCGGCTTTGGCGGCGGCGCTCAACGCGTCCGGTGTCAAGGCGCGCAACTGGGCGAGGGTGGTGACGCCGGCGGCTTCGGCGAATGTGACGCCGGCTGCCGTGGCGGTGGCATGGTCGGTGACCTTCAGTCCCATGCCCGAGCCGCTTTCGGCGATCGCGCGGACGAACAGCCCTTTGGCCATCGCGGAGGCGATAACGTAATGCACCGAGGCCGCCCCCGCCGATTGTCCGGCAATGGTGATATTGTCGGGATCGCCGCCGAACGCGGTGATATTGGCGCGCACCCACTCAAGCGCCTTGATCTGGTCCATCAGACCGTAATTGCCTGAGGCCTCTTCCGGGTTTTCGTTGTCGAGACCGGGGTGCGAGAAGAAGCCGTAGATGCCGACGCGGTAGTTCATATTGACGACGATGACGCCCTTTGCCGCCAGGGCCGCGCCGTCATAGATCGGCACCGAGCCGGCGCCGGACGTAAAGGCGCCGCCATAGATCCACACCAGCACCGGTCGCTTCTTCCCGGCTTTGGCGGGGGCCCAGACATTGAGATAGAGGCAGTCTTCCGATACCGGTCCGGACACGACATATTCGTGCGTCCATGGCCCGAGGCCCTTCGGATCGACCGCCTGCTCGCACGAGGCGGCGAAGCGGTCGGCCTTTAGCACGCCGCGCCACGATGCCGCCGGCGCGGGCGGTTTCCAACGCAGATCGCCGACCGGCGGCGCGGCGAACGGGATGCCGAGCCAGGCGCGTGCCCCGTGATCGCGCGTGCCGCTGATGTCGCCTTGCGCCACATGCACCATATGGATTTGCGCCTGGGCCGAGGGGGCGATAAGGACCAGCGCAGCGGCGCAGAGAAGCCACGAAGATTGCCGCGTCATATGTTTCCCCCCTGGTTTGACCGTTTGAATGCCTTAACCCCGCATCCGTAGCCAGGCAAATCAGTAGGGGTTGATGTTTTCGCCGGCCTTGGTCCAGATCTGGGAGGTGATCTTCCATCTCTGGCCGGTCCGGGCGAGGGTGAAGGTGAGAAAACCTGTCGACTCGTAGGGCTTGCCGTCGACCGTCGCCTTTTCGCTCAGCGGTTCCATGACATAGGCGGCATCGCCGGAGACGTAGACATAGGCCGGCGGGCTTACGGTCATTTGTACCTCGCCGTGCCGGGTCTCCTGATACATCTGGACGGCGCTGGCCATGTAAGCGTCAAGGGCGTTCGGCCCCGTCCAGCGGAACGGCGCGAACTCGTCGATGAAAACGCAATCGGGCGCATATTGATCACGCAATTTGCTTACGTCGCCGGATTGCGCGGCGCTCAGCGCGGCATCGACGGTCGCCAGGACGGCCGGATCGCGGTTGGTGCTTTGAGTCGCAAAGGCGGACGGCGCCAGGAGCATGGCGGCCATCGGGATAACAAACGCGAAGCGATGGCTGGCCATGGGTCCGTCCTGCTTGATGTCTCAGCCGAGGAGACCGAGCTTCAACCGGAAAGTCAAATGTCTTCGGTGTAATGCGGGCGCCGGCTCAAATCGCCGCGGAGAATGTCGCCGCTTGGCCGCGTATCGAACCGTCCGGCGCGATCAATTGCCAGATCACGCCGTCCTCGATCCAGAATATACGGCCCGACTTGGCGACGCGCAGCCCGCGATAACCGAAGGAGATTCCCCAGTGCGCCACCTCGTCGAGCATGCGTTGCCGCTCGGCCCGGGCGTCCGGCAGGGCCGACAGCCGCGACGGCAGGCCGACAAGCTCGTCCCATCCATATTCGAAGCAGGCCTGCGCCGCCCGGTTGGCGTAGATAAAGCGGGGATCCGCTTGCCTGTCATGGGCCAGGACGGCCATGGGGGCCGCCTCATAAAGCCAGTGTGCATCGCTGCCCGGCGGCGCCAGATCCTTCCCCGACAGGCGGCGATAGCTGCCGGTCAGGAGGCCATGGAAGTCGGGATCGATATCAAGACGGGGTCGGTCGGATGGCTGATGGGGCATGGACTGTCTCGTTGACTATCCATGGGCCAATCCCACGATTTGGCACGGCCGTCAAAAAGTGGTGGCGGCATGGCGGAAATTTTGCGGCCCGTACGTCTAGCCTGAAGACAAGCCCGCGCGGGGTAACAAGCGGGCGCCACAGGAGGTTCAGAGGATGCATATCACGCGCAAAACAATGCTGTTCGCGGGGGCTACCGCGGCCGGGCTGATGCTCGCCACCGCCGCCGGCGCCCAGACTCAAAAGACCTTCAACCTGCCGGCCGAGCCGGCGGTCAAGGGCATTCCCGATTTCGCGACCCAGGCAGGGATTCAGATCGTCGCGCCGGCCAGCAGCCTGAAGGGCCTGCAAACCCAGCCGGTCCAGGGCCAGATCGAACTTCACGCCGCCCTGGCCAAACTGATCGACGGCACCGGGCTCGAGGTCGCTTCCGATACGCCGACGCTGATCGTCCTGCGCATGAAGGCTGACGACCCCCAGCCCGGCGCGACCCAGGCAGCCGCCCCGGCGGCGGTCCCGGCGCCTGGGGCCGCGTCAACAGGTGACAGCACGACGGTCGTCGTTACCGGGTCGCGTCTGGCCTCGCGCGGCTTCAAGGCGCCGACGCCGGTCACGGTCATCGACGCGCAGGAAGTAAAGCTGACCGGGACGCAGAACCTCGACGTCATGCTGGCGGATACGCCGCAATTTACCGGTTCGCAGCTCAACAGCCCGACGGCCAACACCGTCCAGCCCGGTTCGCCGATCGGCACCGCGACGCTCAACCTGCGCGACTTCGGGCCGCAGCGTAACCTCGTCCTCGTCAACGGCCGCCGCTTCGCCATCACCGGTCCGGACTTCACGACCGACATCAACACCATCCCGGCCGCGCTGGTAAAGCGCGTCGAAGTGGTAACCGGCGGTTCTTCGGCCGTCTACGGTTCCGACGCCATCACCGGCGTCACCAACTTCATCATGAAGGACGACTTCCAGGGTCTCGAGCTCGACGCCCAGAGGACGTGGGACGAGCACACCGGCACGCCGACCTACAGCGCCGACCTTACCTTCGGCGGCAATCTCGACAATGGCCGCGGCAATATCGTCGCCTCGCTCGATTACCTCAACCGCGGCGGCTACGATCGCGCCCAGCGCGGCGGCTGGGCCGGCGAATCGCTGGGTGACGGCTGCGTCACGTCGTCGTCGTGGAGCGCGACCCAGGCGGGCACGCCCGTCTCCGTTCCGTCGGGCGAGACCTGCGCCCAGGCCGGCGGCCAGCCGGGCCTGATCTTCAGCGGGTCGTCGACCGTGCCCACCGGCCGCATCGGCAACCTGCCGACCGTCGGCTCGTCGGGGTCCAACCCGGCGCTGAACGCCGCCCTGATCGCCGCCGGGCTGCAGAACATGACGACGCTCGGCGCCGTCTTCGACAATACCGGCAAGGTCGTCACGCCCTATGTCTCGCCGGGCGACGCCTATGACCTGGGTCCGCTGTCCGATATCGTGACGCCGGAAGAACGCTGGATGGGCAATGTCTTCGCCCACTACGACTTCAACGACCACGCCACCGGCTACATGGAACTGCACTTTTCCGACAATAAGGCCGATGTGCAGATCGCGCCGACCTCGGCCTCGGGCAACTTCCTGGTCAATACCAACAACCCCTATCTCAGCCCGCAGATGGACGCCGTACTGGTCCAGCTCGACGCGAAGGAAAGCGGCACCAGCAGCGTCACCGAAGGCAGCCAGACCCTGACCACCACGCCGGGCGACGGCCTGGCGGTCGTCAATCTCAACCGCCGCTTCTCGGACCTCGGCGGCCGTTTCGCCAGCTCGGATCACGAAGTATTCCGCACGGCGCTGGGCGTGCGCGGCGATCTCGGCGATCCGGCGCCCGGTGTCCTCGACGGTCTGAAGTACGACGTTTATTATACCTTCGCGCGGACGACGGAAAGCGACGTCCAGTCGGGCTCGATCTCGCTCAGCCGCTTCCAGAACGCCATCCTGTCGCAGAACGGCGCCGCCCCGGTGTGCAATCCGTTCGGCCTGAACATGACGCCGGCCTGCGCCAGCGCCATCAGCATCACCTCCAATTCCAGCCTCAGCGCCGAGCAGCAGGTGGTCGCCGGCACGCTGACGGGGGAAACCTTCAACCTGCCCGCCGGCCCGATCGCCTTCGATACCGGCTTCGAATGGCGCTACGACCAGGCCTCCTATACCCCGGACGTCTTCCTGTCCTCGGGCGACGTGTCGGGCTGGAACGCCGCCAAGGCGACCAGCGGCTCGGAATCGGTCAAGGAGGTCTACGGCGAAGTGCGCGTGCCGATCTTCGCCGACCTGCCGTTCGCCAAGCGGCTCAGCCTGAACGGCGCTTTCCGCTATTCGGACTATAACCTTAAGGGCGTCGGCGGCGTATGGACCTATTCGCTGGGTTCGGAATGGGCGCTCAACAACGACCTGGCCTTCCGTGCCCAGTTCCAGCACGCCATTCGCGCGCCCAATGTCGGCGAACTCTACGGCGGCCAGGGCACCAGCGGTCCGTCGGCGACCGACCCATGCTCGAGCCGCGCGCCGGTGTCGCAGCAGACGGCGGCCGTCCGGGCGGTGTGTATCGCCACCGGCGTGCCGGCCAACCTGGTCTTCGATCCGTCGATCCAGTCGTCGGCCTTCCTCGACCAGGTCGTCGGCGGCAATCCCAACCTTTCGCCGGAAACCTCGGAAACCACGACCATCGGCGCCGTCTATACGCCGCATTATGTGCCGGGCCTGGCGCTCAGCGTCGATTACTACCGCATCAGCCTGTCCAACGCCATCGCCCCGCTGGGCGGCGGGGGCCTGCAGAACGTGCTCAACCTGTGCTACGACACGCTGCAGAACGCCAGCAGCGTCTACTGCCAGGCGGTGCATCGCGATCCGACCACGGGCCAGATCGTCGGCCCGAACTACGTCACCACGACCAATGCCAATATCGGCGGCATCCTGACCTCGGGCTTCGACATCGAAGGCCATTACGGCTTCGCGACCGACTGGGGCCTGATGGGGTCGAGCCGCTGGGATCTGTCGGAAGACTGGACCTATGTCCATGAGTTCACGCTGACCCCGGTGCAGGCCCTGCCGAACATCAAGGACTATTGCGTCGGCGCCTTCGGCGGCACCTGCGGCCAGCCCATTCCGCAATGGAAGGGCACCAGCCGCGTGACGTGGAAGACCGGTCCGCTGACCCTGTCGCTGCGCGCCCGCTATATCGGCAAGGTGACGGTCGACTCCTATCTGGTGCCTTTGCGCCAGGGCGCGACGCCGCCGGCGCTTGGCACCCTGACCAACCCGATCATCGGCGCTCAGACCTATATCGACTTGACGGCGTCCTACGATCTGACGTCGAAAGTGGTGCTCACCGCCGGCGTGCGTAACCTGTTCGACAAGAACCCGCCGATCCTCGGTTCGTCGCAATTGCCCGCCGACAACACCATCCCGTCGACCTATGACGTCGAAGGCCGGGTGATCTTCGTCGGCACCAATATCAAGTTCTGACCGGGATCGTTCCTCCGGACGGAAGGCGGGCCTCCCTCCGGCGGCCCGCCGCCAGGGCTCGAAAATCTCCCCTCGGCCCTTGCCAGCACTTGAAGCCCGGCGGTCCGTCCCGCCGGGCTTTCTTTTCTCTTTGAAGAGGTGCCTAGTGTTGAAAACGAAAACAGGAGAGGTCATGGACATTTCCCGACGCATGGTTACGGCCGGTATCGGCGCGCTTGCCGCGTTGCCGGCCTTTGCGAAGGCCGCGCCGGCCTGTGGACTACCGGATTGGGCCGTGGCTTTGCGACCGCAACTCGAACGCATGGCGGTCGAGTTGACGGCGCGACTAAAGCCCTGGGCGGGGCCCAAGCGTATCGTGACGCCAGAGCAATTCGGCCATAAGCCCGGCGACACCCAATCCAACGCGTTTTTGGCGACACAAGCCATCCAGGCGGCCATCGACGCCACGGCGGCCAAGGGCGGCGGCACGGTCAGGCTGGCGCACGGCGACTACGTCTCCGGAACGATCGACCTGCGCGACAACATCCGCCTGGAGATCGCCAAGGGGGCGCGGCTGCTGGGTTCGCTCGACCTGAAGGACTGGCCCGAACGCGTGGCCAAACGGCGCACGGTCCAGGACACCAATATGGGCATGAACCAATCGCTGATCTTCGCCGAAGGCCTCAGCCACATCGCGCTGGCGGGCGAGGGGACGATCGACGGGCGCGGCGACCGCTTTCACGGCGACGAGACCGCCCACAGCACGCCCGGCCGGCCGTTCATTATCCGCGTCATCGACTGCCAACAGGTGCACGTGTCGGGCCTGACCCTGCTCGATTCGCCGTGCTGGATGCAGAACTACCTGAATTGCGACGATCTGTTGATCGAGCACCTGACCATTGAGAACCAGGCCAACTGGAACAATGACGGCATGGATATCGACGGCTGCCGCAATGTCATCGTGCGCAAGTGCCACGTCAGTTCCGGCGACGACGGCATCTGTTTCAAGGGCGCGTCCCAGGCGCCGGCCGAAAACATCCTCGTCGAGGACTGCGTCGTCTACTCCTCGTGCAATGCGCTGAAGCTCGGCACCGACTCGCAGAGCGTGTTCAAGAACGTGCTGGCGCGGCGGTTGACGCTGGGCGGGGTGACCAAGGACATGCGCCATATCAAGCCGGTCGGCGCCATTTCCGGCATTTCGTGGGAGGTCGTCGACGGCGGTCACGCCGAAAACATCCTGTGCACCGACATCCATATCGTCAATGCGCGCAGCCCCCTGTTCATGCGCACCGACGACCGCGCGCGCGTCCAACCGGGCCAGCCGAAGCCCGAGCCCGGCACGCTGCGGCGCGTGATGTTCGACCGCATCACCGGCGATGATAACGGTCCGCGCGGCTCCTACTTCATAGGTATCCCGGCGCGGCGTATCGAGGACGTCGTGCTGCGCGATATCGACCTGCGCCAAAAGGCCAGCACCAAGCCGGTGATCGACGAAGCGGCGGTTCCGGAGATGTACAATCTCTATCCGGACGCCGAAATGCTCAACAGCATCGGCGGCAATGCGGGCAGGGGCTCCGGCGCCGACGCACCGGCCTATGGCCTTTGGGCACGGCATATCTCAGGCCTGACCCTGATCAATTACAAGGTGACGCCCGACGGTCCCGATCCGCGGCCGATGTATGTTGTCAAAACCGATGTCGCCGGGGTGTGCGGTGTTTAGCGCCCTGGTGCTGGCGGCTGCAACCTATGCCAATCCGGTGTTGTATGCCGATTATTCCGACCCCGACGTCATCCGTGCCGGCAAGGATTACTATCTGGTGGCGTCGAGCTTTCATTTCTCGCCGGGCATACCGGTGCTGAAGTCTGAAGACCTCGTGCACTGGAAAATCGTCGGCCATGTCCTGCCGAAACTCGGCTTCAGCCCCGACTACGACATGGTGCCGCCCTTCACCCTGACCGATGCGGCCTCAAAGCCGGTCGGGCCGGGATTGAAATATGCCGAGGGCGTCTGGGCGCCGGCGATCCGCTATCATTCGGGCCGCTTCTACGTTTTCTGGCCGACGCCGAAGGAGGGCATCTTCATGGCCTCGGCGGCGACGCCCGAGGGACCGTGGACGGCGCCGGTCGCGGTCATCGCCGGTCCCAATCTCGAAGACCCATGTCCGTTCTGGGACGACGACGGCCAAGCTTATTTGATCCACGGCCAGGTCGGCGCCGGGCCCTTGACCCTGCATCGCATGAGCGTCGACGGCACCCATGTGCTCGACGCCGGCCAAGTCATCGTCGACGATCCGAAGAACCTGCCGACGCTGGAAGGCCCCAAGCTCTACAAGCGTGACGGCTTCTACTACATCTTCGCGCCGTTCGGCGGAGTGGGCGAGGGCGACGAGGTGGTGCTGCGTTCGAAGACCATCTATGGCCCCTATGACTGGAAGGTGGTGCTGTCGAAGGGCGACACCCTGGTCCAGGGACCGCACCAGGGCGGCTATGTCGAGACGCCGTCGGGCCAGGGCTGGTTCCTGCACTTCAATTCGACCGGGGCCTTCGGGCGCATCGACTATCTTGAGCCGGTCGTGTGGCAGGACGATTGGCCCATCGTCGGCGACAACGGCCATCCGGTCATGAGCCACGCCATGCCCGATACCGGCGCCGTCGGACATGACCGCCTGCAGGACAGCGATGAATTTTCAAGCCCGACGCTCGGCCTGCAATGGGAGTGGAACCATAATCCCGACGACCGGCTATGGAGCCTGACCGAACGGCCGGGCTATCTGCGGCTGCATGCCGGCCCGGCCGAGCACCTGGTCACGGCGCGCAATACCCTGACCCAGATACTGCAAGGACCGCACGAGGTCTTCACCGCGCGCATCGACCTGTCGCATATGGTCGACGGCCAGCGCGCCGGCCTCGTCCTGTTCGGCGTCAAGCCGGTATGGATCGGCGCGGTCAGGGCGGCGGGTGCGACGCATGTCACCTTCGCGTCCGCCGGGGTGGAGACGGAGGGCGCCGAGATCGGCCAAAAGACTGGAAAGGCGATCGTCACCTTGCGTGCCGAGGTCACCGCCGACCAGGTCGTGCGTTTTGCCTACAGCAATGACGGCCGGCATTTCACGCCCTTAGACGAGCCGACGCCCCTGGCCAGGTTCTCGTGGTGGAAGGGATCGCGGCCCGGCCTGTTCACCTTTAGCCAAGGCGCGATTGGCGGCTATATCGATGTCGACTGGTTCCGCGTTCGGCATTTGGAGCGGTAGCATGGCCACGATGAGGGTAGATCGCCGCCAGCTTTTGCTCGGCGCCGGTGCGGCGCTCGCGGCCCCCGCCGCTTGGGCGCAGGATACGGCGCCGGCCTACTCGACAGCCAACGCCGCCTGGCAGGCCGCCTACGACAAGGCCTTGCGCATTCTCGCCGGCAATGTCCAGACCATGCCGCGTTACGACCGGCCGGTGCTGATCGAGGGCGCGACCTACAAGGGCATCTGGATGGAGTGCGGGCCGCACGAGGCCCTGGTCTATCGCAAGGTGCGCCCGGACGTGGCCCGCGCCGCGCACATGACCTTCTTCACGCTGCAGCGCCCGGACGGCCAGTTGCCGGCCAATAACAAGCTCGCCGAAGCCGGCTTCGGCCAGATCCAGATGGTGGTGCCGATCGCCGCCACGGCGTGGGAGCTGGCGCGCGCCACCGGTGACGAAGCACTGTTGCGCGCGGCTTACGACGCGTGCGGCCGATGGGATGACTGGTTGTTGAAATACCGCAATACACGCGGCACCGGCCTGACCGAGGGTTTCTGCACCTACGACACCGGCCACGACAATTCGCCGCGCTGGGCCGGCATTCCGCCGCAATGCCCGAACAAGGACGCCAAGGCCTTTCCGCCCGGCTACGCCTTGCCGCGCCTGTGCCCCGACCTGTCGGCGACGACCTATGGCGCGCGCCGCGCCTTGGCGGAGATTGCCAGGGCGCTCGGCAAGACGTCGGAGGCCGACCGCTGGACCGAACAGGCCGAGGTCCTGCGCCGGACGATCCTGACGACGCTCTATGTTGCCGAGGATGCCGCCTTCTACGACCTCGACGCCAACGGCAAGTTCGTGCGCGTGCGCGGCGACATATTGAGCCGGATGTGCGGCGAGCACGTCGTCGACCAAAGCCTGTTCGACGATCTGTGGACGCGGCAGTTGCACAATCCCAAGGCCTTCTGGACACCCTATCCCTTGCCGTCGATTGCCGCCGACGACCCGGCGTTCGTGCGGCCGATCCCGGTCAATTCGTGGGGCGGCGCGTCCCAAGCCCTGACGGCTCTGCGCGCCGGGCGATGGATGGACCATTACGGCCGCGCCGCCGCGTTCGCGCAGATGATGGACGCCTGGGGCCGCGCGCTCGTCGCCGACATGGGCTTTCGCCAGCAGATGGACCCGCTGACCGGACAGTTCACGGCGGGTGAACCCGACTATTCGCCGGCGGCCCTGGTGATGATGGACTATACATGGCGGCTGGCGGGCGTGACGGAACAGGCCGATGACTTGCATTGGAACATCCGGCCGGGCCACGCCGCCGCCGATCGTGCCAGCTTCACGATGCGCACCGATAGCGGGGCGATGGCCGAAGTGCGCTATGACGGCAAGGGCGCTGACCTGCGTCTGGGGGGCAAGGCTCTGGGCCGCGTCGACGGCGTGGCGCGGCTGGTCACCGATAAGGACGGCAAACCGATGGCCATGGTCGGGATTGACGAAAAGCCGCAAGTGGCCGCGTTTGGAATCGATGGCAGATCGCGCCGATACAAACTGACGGCAAACCAGGACGTTACCATTTAAGCGGCGGCATCTGCGTTTATCGGCGTCCATCTGCGGTTCTCTGAATTTTGAACCGCAGATGGACGCAGATAAGCGCAGATGAAATTTTCTAGAGCGTGTTCCGATCTGATCGCATCAGATCGGCGCTCTAGTTCTTTGCTTTTACGCGCTTTTTAATCCGAAAAGTGCGTCACACTTTTCGGAAAGCGCTCTAGACCGGCGGCGGATAGATGCCGTGCAGCACGGTGTCGAAATGATCCTCGATCGCCGCGGCGCAGGTGCACGACTCGTTACGCAGCGCCGGCAGGTCGCGGATGATCACCGTGCCGCGCCGCGACTCGATAATGCCCTCGGCGCGCATGGCGCCGATGACGCGGCTGATGAAGGTCCGTCCGACGCCCAGCATGTCGGCGAGTTGCTCCTGGGTCTGGGGAAAGGTGGTCTCGCCGGTGCGGGCATAGGCGCCGAGGATCAGCTTGGCGATGCGCTGGCGGATGGTGTGGGTGGCGTTGCACGCCGCCGTCTGGAAAATCTGGGCCAGCAGACAGTCGGAATAGCGCGAGAACCAATGGCGTAGCGGCAGGGAGTCGACCTTGGCCTGTTCCAGCGCCGAGGTCTTGATGCGCAGGAAGGTGCCGGGCGCGCGCACGATGGCCGTGGTATAGGCGGGGATATGACCGTTGGACACGATTCCGCCCACCGCGCCTTCGCGTCCGACGAAGCCGACATCGACCGACTGACCTTCGGCATTGCTCAGGCAGAAGGCGGCCAGCGCCGGTCCGCAAGGAAACCAGGTATCGACGACATCCTCGCCGGCGTGAAGTAAAATGCCTCCGACCGGCATCTCGAGGGCCAAGGCGTGAGGTTCGAGGCGAAGACGATCCTCGTCGCGTAGAACGGCCAGGAGCGCGTTCTGACTAAGCTGCGATAGGCTGGCGCTGGTCATGCTGAGCTCCGAAAAATGTCCGTGAAGCCGTCCCTTATGTGCACGAGTGAACAGACAGGCGGCTGGAGAAATGTTACTCGTGAACATAGCTGAGGGATTGGACGGTTGCGTGTGTCTATTCCCCGAGGGCATAAGGCCTCAATGTGGCGGGGACAACGTCATGTAAAATTGACGTTTTCCCTTGCTTCCGTGCGCTTGAAAGGTCGAGGTCAAATCGTGTCTACCAGGGGCGAAGCTCCGGCGAAACCAGGCGCTCCGCGCGTCCTGATCGTCGATGACAATGCGCCGGCGGCGCAGACGACCGGCTGGATGGTCGAGATGATGGGCTTCGACTATCGCCTGGCCCATACGCCGGAGGCCGGGATCTCGGCCGCGGCCGATTACCGGCCGGACCTGGTGTTGCTCGATATCGGCCTTCCCGGCATGAACGGCTTCGATCTGTGCACCCGATTGCGCGCCCTGCCCGAACTCGCCGGATCGACATTTGTCGCTCAGACCGGCTGGGCCGGAGAGGAATACCGCCGCCGCGCCGTCGAGGCCGGCTTCGCTCATTTCCTGGTCAAGCCGGTGGCGATGGAGACGCTGGAAGCGCTGCTCAAGGACGTGATCGGCCGTATCCGGCCGTAGTTGTGGCAAGACTTATGCGCTATGGATCGCCTCATTATGGAGGCTGCCATGGATACCGATCTCTACACCCGAATTCTCGACGCGCGCCGGGCTTTTTCAGAAATGTCTGGGCCGCCGATGACACCGCTCGATTACAGCGCCGGTCTGTCGGCCCGGCTGGGCTGCGAGGTCTATCTCAAATGCGAGCATCTGCAGACGATCGGTTCGTTCAAGATCAGGGGCGCCACGAACAAGATCCGCCTGCTGACGCCGCAGCAGCGCCGGGCGGGCGTGACCACGGCCTCGACCGGCAATCACGGCAAGGCGGTGGCCTGCGCGGCGCGAAAGACCGGCGTGGCGGCGACCGTCTACGTCGCTCGCGAAACGGCCCAGGCCAAGATCGACGGCATTCGCGCCTATGGCGCCGAGGTGGTCGTGGTCGATGGCGCGCCGATCGCCGCCGAACTGCGCGCCCGCGCCGTCGCGGCGGAGCAGGGCAAGACCTATATCTCGCCCTATAACGACCGCGATGTGATGGCCGGTCAGGGAACGATGGGGCTGGAGCTGTTGGACCAGCAGCCCGATCTCGACGCCGTCTTTTTGTCGGTCGGCGGCGGCGGCTTGATCGGCGGCCTGGGCACGGCAGTGAAGACGCGGCGTCCGGCGACACACATCGTCGGCGTCTGGCCGGAGAACTCGCCGGCCATGCTGCGCGCGCTCGAAGCCGGCGAGATCGTTGACACGGAAGAAGAGCCGACCCTGTCGACCAGCACGGCCGGCGCCGTCGAGGCCGGTTCGGTGACGTTCGAGGTCTGCCGCCAGGTGATCGACATGACGATCGAGGTTAGCGAGGCCGAAATCGCCGCCGCCATGGCCGCCATCGCCCGACACGATCAATGGATGGTCGAGGGCGCGGCGGGCGTGCCTTTGGCCGGCCTGATCAAGCAGGCGCCAGCCTGGCGCGGCAAAAAGGTCGCCATCGTGCTGTGCGGCCGCAATATCGCGCTGGAGACTTTTCTGGCAGCGGTGGGTTGAGGCGGGGCTCCGGCCCGTGCTGACCGTCTAGGCTCCTGATGGTTTCGCAGGTGTCGCCAACAAGACGGATCGCCTGTTTATTCGCATCCCCTTATCGTGACTTTCCCCTATCGACAGGGCGCCCTGTCGATAAGCCATTATCTGTACCCAAGGAATTTGGATGCCCAAAGCGACCGAGAGACCCAAGGCCATCGACCGCGCGGCTGTGTTGACCGCCACGCGCAATTTGAAGATGGCCCGTTCGGCGCATGCCTATGTGCGTGGCAATACCGCCAAATTCTACGAATGGCTGGACAGTGCCGAAGCGGTCGATATTCCTGCCGGCCCGCCGGTATGGATTTGCGGCGATTGCCATGTCGGCAATCTCGGACCGGTCGCCAGTGCCAAGGGCACGATCGATGTGCAGATCCGCGATCTCGACCAGACGGTCATAGGAAATCCCGCGCACGACCTGATCCGGCTGGGCCTGTCGATGGCCAGTGCGGCCCGCGGCTCGGACCTGCCCGGCGTCATGACGTCGCGCATCCTCGAGCAACTGATCCTCGGCTATGCGACCGCCTTTGGCGAGGACGTCGATATGGTCAAGGCCGAACGGCCCGAGGCCATCGACCTGACCCTGAAAAGCGCTCTGAAACGCACATGGAAGAATCTGGCTCGCGAGCGGATCAAGGATACGACGCCGAAAATACCGCTTGGCAAGACCTTCCTGAAGCTGGACAAGCTGGAACGGGCGGCGATCGACGAACTGTTTCAACAGGAAAAGCTGCGCCGGCTCGTGACGTCATTGCGATCGCGCGACGATGATGCGGCGATCGAGGTCCTGGATGCCGCCTTTTGGGTGAAGGGCTGCAGTTCGCTCGGACTTTTGCGCTACGCCGTTCTTGTGGGCGTCGGCGGTCCCAAGGGCGAACTCTGCCTGATGGACATCAAGGAGGCCGTGCGCGCCGTGGCGCCGGCGGCGCCCGAGGCGGACATGCCGAAAGACAATGGCGAGCGGGTCGTTCGCGGGGCATGGCACCTGTCGCCGGCGCTGGGCGACCGCATGCAATCGGCCGAGCTTTTGGGCAGGTCGGTGTTCATACGCGAGCTGATGCCTCAGGATCTCAAGTTCGAGCTCGAGCATTTGACGGCCGAAGACGCTTTAAAAATCGCCTTCTATCTGGCGACCGTCGTCGGCAAGGCGCATGCGCGCCAATTGAGCGCGAAGGACAGTCTGGCCTGGCGCAAACAATTGACTCGCAATCGCAGCAAAACGCTCGATGCGCCGACATGGCTCTGGACCAGCGTGGTCGATCTGCTGGCGCACCACGAGAAGGCCTATCTCGAACATTGCCGCAAATACGCAGGCGCCGAGCGGCGGCCCTGATTTTATGTTTATTTAAAAACCTAAGCTATGTGTACTTGTGTAAGTAAGTAATTGGAAAACAAAATTCAAACAATATGGAAAATATATTCATAATTTAAAGTATTCCGCATATGGTTTTTATTCCTGCCTGTCTATGCTGCGGGTCTTCACCCCCAGCGGAGGCACATATGCCCAAGATCACGACTCTCGAAGAGGCGTTCATTCACGAACTGTCCGATATCTACAGCGCCGAAAAGCAGATGACCAAAGCGCTGCCCAAGCTCGCCAAGGCGTCGACCAATCCGCAGCTGGCGGAGGGGTTCACGCTTCACCTCGAAGAAACCCAGGGCCAGATCGAGCGAATCGACCAGATCGTCGATCAGCTGGGCATCAAGCTGAAGCGCATCAAGTGCCTGGCCATGGAAGGGCTGGTCGCCGAAGGCCAGGAAACGATCGACGAGATCGAAAAAGGTCCGGTCCGCGACGTCATGCTGATCGCCGGCGGTCAGAAGGTCGAGCACTACGAGATCGCCAGCTACGGCGCGATCATCGCCATCGCCAAGGCGCTGGGTTACGACGAAGCGGCAAAGCTTCTGGCCGACACCTTGGCTGAAGAAAAGGCCACCGACGCCAAGCTCAACGGCATCGCCATGTCGAGCGTCAACAAGGATGCGCTGCAAAAGGCGTCCGAATTGACGGCGGCGCAATAACACCCGCCCGACATCTATCCCGACTCATGCGCGACCTCGCCACAAGCGGCGGGGGCGCGTATTCGCCGCCTGACCGACCGAGGAGCCGACGCATGGCAAAGGACAACAATTCCATTCCCGCGCCTTCGAGCTTTTCCTCCGAAGTCCTCGCGGTTCAGGCCGACTTCAATGAAAAGCTTGAGGCGATCGAGACCTTTGCGCTGGGCGATCTGTCGGTCGAGGTTTGTCCCGGCCGAGATACGTTGTGGGTCGTCGTGCGACGTACCGGCAAGGGCGCGATCGTATTGCGCACCAATCCATGGCCGGGCCCCTACAAGCTGACACAAAAGCGCAAGAGCGAAACGGGCGCGGTCTGGGACGTCAAGGCGAGCGCCGGCATCTGGACGGTCGAACTCGACGTGCTTGAAAGCCGCGTGCTGCGCATCAAGATCAGCCTCAAACCGGCCACCGACCTCTTGCTGGCGTTCTGGCCGCGCGACCTCTACGTCCTCGACAATGACGACGATCCGACCAAGGCGATCGGCCGGGTCGAGGCGGCGCAACGCGGCGTCAATGGTGGACTGTGTTATTTCAGCGTCGACACGCCGGCTTTCGGCACTGTGCTCTACGCCCAGAATCTGACGGCGCTCAATCCCTATTTCAACGCTACCGAGACCAAGCCCGACGGTGTGGTCGGGGGCCGCTGGCCGGAGCTCGGCTATCAGCCGCCGACCTCGCCCATGGGCTACGCGCCGCCGGAAAAGCCGTTGGCGAAGGGCGAAGTGATCGTCGTTTCCGATGCGCTCCTGAGCTTCAGCGCCGAATGCCGCCTGGATGAAATGCAAAGCGCGCGGCGTTTCGTCGACATGCTGGCCGACGTCTATCCCTATCTCGATAAGCCCGAGGTGAGGTTCCACGACTGGATCGACCGGTCGGCGCGGACCATCCGCGACCTGACGCAGGCCCCACAGGCGCGTGTCAGCCATTACGGTCACACCTACCTGCATGCCTATACGGACGCGGAATATCCCGACAGCATGGTGCAGATATCGGTATTGGCGTCCTTGCGCGAATGGGAGCTGACGCAGGGCAAGACCGAACCCTTGTCGGCGGAACTCGCGGCCGGGATTGGCCGCTTCTACGACAAGGCGCTCGGGACGATCCGGCGTTACCTGCCGAACGTCGGCGACGACAAGAACCCCGACGCCGTCGATTCCTGGTACCTGTTTCACCCGTTGATGAACCTGGCGCGGCTGGCCAAGGCCGGCGACAAAAAGGCGGAAAAGCTGTTTCGCGCATCGCTCGACTACACGGTCAAATCGGCGCGGCATTTCAAATACGTCTGGCCGATCCAGTTCGACATCACGGATTTTTCGGTGATCACCGAGGCGCGCAGCCCCCAAGGGCGGGGCCAGACCGACGCCGGCGG
>OUWB010718821.1_pt1 | contig 56385 bp, 47 predicted proteins | sample 1779821 | NCBI WGS metagenome assembly OUWB01 (sample SAMEA3914806, study PRJEB12502) | metagenome | biome: forest; material: soil | place: Canada | collected 2011-08-03 | depth 0.1 m
AAGGTATGGGTCTGCAGCCAGACCTCCAGCGGCACGTCGAGCGCCAGGCCCAGTTGCGGCCATTGCGGCGCATGGACATGCAGGTCGCAGAAGCCCGGCAGGACAAAGCCGCCGAGCCGCTCGGCGCCAACCTTGGCCATCTCATAGCCGCCGTCGCCCGCCCGCAGGACGCGCGCGATGACGCCCGAGGCATCGACCTCGATCACCGCATCGCTCAGGCATTCGACCGTCCCGCGGACCGGCGCGTGGCAAAAAGTGCCGAAAAAGGCTGTCATTCGTGCTTCACCAGGCTCTGGTCATCAATAGCTGCGCCGCGACGGCGACGGCGATCACTTCCGGCGCCTTGCCGGTGATGCCCGGCAGGCCCACCGGGCAATGGATCCGCGCCAGATCGGCCTCACCGAAGCCGTCCTTGCCCAGGCGGCTCATGAAACGGGCCCGCTTGGTCGCCGAGCCGATCAGGCCGATAAACCGCGCCGGCGACGCCAGGGCGGCCTTGGTCAGCTCATAGTCCAGGGCGTGGTCATGCGTCAGGATCAGCACCAGGGCGGGCGCCGCCGCCGCCATGGCCGCCATGGCTTGCGGCGAGGCGAAGGGCGCGGGCGCATCCTCGCGCGCGTCGTACCAGCGCAGGTCGAACGGCAGGCCGTCCAGGATGCGCGCGATCGCCTGGCCGACGTGACCGGCGCCGAACATCAGAAGCGGCGTGCGCGGCCCGCCCCAACCCTCGATCAAGGTGTCGCCCGGCGCCGGCATGGCGCCTTTCGCCGGCAGGATCGCCACCTCCCCGGCCGTCAGGGCGCGTTCGACATGGCCGGCGTGGAGCCGCGTCTCGATGGCATAGGCGGAGCGGTTGCGCACCTCGCCGAGCCAGGCCGAGCGCGCCGGATCCAGCCGCTCGACCATCAACCGCACGCGGCCGCCGCAACACTGGTTGAGGAAGGGCCCGAGCGGATAGTCCTGGATGCGCCAGGTCCCGGGCGTTTGATCGAGCGCGGCCAATGCCTGTTTCATCGCCTGGAATTCAAGATTGCCGCCGCCGATCGTGCCGGTAGACCCGGCCTTGGTCACCGCCATGCGCGTGCCCGCCTCGCGCGGTGTCGAGCCTTCGACCGCCAATATGCTGACCAGGGCGCACGGCTCGCCGGCCTCGAGCGCGGCCTGCGCCGCCCCGGCCCAATCGTAAGACGCCAGTTTTGAGGACGATCTTGTGAAAACCCCCATCCTAGAAGCTCCCTAAGGCACGCAGGATACGCTCGGGCGTCGCCGGCGCATCGAGCACCGGCACGGATCGTCCGGTCACGGACGACACGGCGTGGGTCAGGGCCGACAGCACCGACAAGGCCAGCATGAAGGGCGGCTCGCCGACCGCCTTGGAGCGGTGAATCGTCGGCTCGCGATTGTGCCCGGGGTTCCACAGGGCGATGTTGCACACGGGCGGCCGGTCCGACGCACAGGGGATCTTGTAGGTCGAAGGCGCGTGGCTCAAAAGCCGGCCCCTGGCGTCGAACACCAGTTCCTCGGTCATCAACCAGCCCAGGCCCTGGACATAGGCGCCCTCGACCTGACCCAGGTCGAGCGCCGGATTGAGCGAGCGGCCGGCATCGTGCAGCAGGTCGGCGCGCAGCACCCGGCTTTCGCCGGTATAGGTGTCGATGATGACCTCCGACACGGCGGCGCCGTAGGCGAAGTAGAGAAAGGGCCGGCCCTGGTGCCGGGCGCGGTCGTAGTGGATTTTCGGCGTGGCGTAATAGCCGGTGCTCGACAGCGAAATCCGCGCCACGTGTGCCAGGCGGCAGACATGGCCGAAGTCGAGCGCCTCGGTCCCGGCGATCACCCGGCCGTCGGCGAAGACGACCTCATCCGGCGCACAGCCGCCGCGCCCGGCCATGAACTCGGCCAGCCGTCCGCGCAGGATTTGGGCGGCGTTCCACGCCGCCATGCCGTTGAGGTCGGTGCCCGACGACGCCGCGGTGGCCGAGGTGTTCGGCACCTTGTCGGTGCGCGTCGACGTAATGCGTATTTTGGCCAGCGGCACGGCGAAGACGTCGGCGACGATCTGGGCCACCTTGGTGTTCAACCCCTGCCCCATTTCGGTGCCGCCATGGTTCAGATGGATCGAACCATCCGTATACAGATGAATAAGGGCGCCGGCCTGGTTCAGGTGGCTGGTGGTGAAGCTGATACCGAACTTGACGGGCGTCAGGGCGATACCGCGTCTGAGGTAGGGGTGTTCGGCGTTGAAGGTCTGAATGGCGGCACGGCGGCGGTCATAGTCCGATGACACACGCAGCTCGTCGACAATACGGTCGGCGACGAAATCCTCGACCGTCATGCCGTAGGGCGTGACATCGCGGCCGGGCCGGTAAAAATTGGCGCGTCGCACCTCGAGTGAATCAAGGCCCAGATGCAGGGCGACCGCGTCCATGACGCGTTCGATGACCAGCATGCCCTGCGGGCCGCCGAAGCCGCGAAACGCCGTGGCCGACACCGTATGCGTCTTGAAGCGATGCGAGACGATCTCGACGTGCTCCAGGAAATAGCAGTTGTCGGCGTGGAACATCGCCCGGTCGTTGATGGCCAGGGACAGGTCGAGCGACATGCCGCAGCGCGAGGCCAATTCGATGCGGATCGCCGAAAGGCGGCCGGTATCGTCGAAGCCGACATCGTATTCGCAGGCGAAGTCATGGCGCTTGCCGGTCATCACCATGTCGTCGTCGCGATCGACGCGGAATTTGGCCGGCCGGCCGGTCTTGGCCGCGACCAGGGCGCACGCGGCGGCGAACAAGGCGGCTTGCGTCTCCTTGCCACCGAAGGCGCCGCCCATGCGCCGCACCTCGACCGTCACATCGGCGCTGTGCCGGCCCAGCATATGGGCGACCAGATGCTGGACCTCACTCGGGTGCTGGGTCGAACTCAGCACGTGCATGGCGCCGTCCTCGCCGGGCGTGGCGACGGCGATCTGGCCCTCGAGGTAGAAATGGTCCTGGCCGCCGATCTCGACCGCGCCCCGCAGGCGGTGCGGCGCCGCCTTGAGACCGGGTTCGGCGTCGCCGCGTGTCATCACCTGGGCCGGTTCCAGCACGGCGCCGGCGGCGCGCGCCTCGGCTATGGTGAGGATGGCCGGCAAGGGCTCATAAGCGACGGCGCCCAGCCTGGCGGCGCGGCGGGCGGCGTCGATCGAGGTGGCGGCGACGAGAAACACCGCCTGGCCGGCATAGTCGACCGTATCCGTGGCCAGAAGCCGATCGTCCTTGCCGACCGGGGCGACATTGTTGTCGCCGGGAATATCAGCGGCGGTGAAGACCGCGACCACGCCGGGCGCGCGACGCACGGCATCGAGATCCATGCCGTGAATCCTCGCATGGGCGTGCGGGCTCTGGCCGAAGGCGAGATGGAGCATCCCCTTCGCTTCGGGCGTATCATCGACATAGAGCGCTTCGCCGGTGACGTGGCGCAGCGCGCTGTCGTGCGGCAAAGACCGGTGGACCAAACCTTCGGCGGGCGCGCGGGCGTCAGGCATCAATAGGCTCCGCATCGAGCACGGTGCCGGTTTCCGCCCACATGCGGCGCAGCACATTGGCAGCGGACAGCAGCCTGTAGTCGCGTGAGCCGCGCACATCGCTGAGCGGTTGGAAATCCTGGGCCAGGGCTTGGGCGGCGGCCTCGCAGGCCACCTGCGACCACGGCTGGCCGGTCAGCGCCGCTTCGGCGGCAGCCGCACGTTTCGGCGTTCCGGCCATGCCGCCGAACGCTATACGCGCCTGACTTACAAGGTTATTTTCCATGCGCAGGGCAATCGCTGCGCAAACGGCGGAAATGTCGCTGTCGAAGCGCTTTGAAAGCTTAACGATTCGTAAACGATCGAAACGAGGATCGGGCCGCGGGATGAAAATCGCTTCGATGAACTCGGAAGCTTCGATGTTCTGGCGGCCATATTCGATGAAAAAGTCTTCCAAATCAATGACTCGGCGTGCGTCACCTTTACGCAGGGTCAATTGCACCCGAAGCGCGATCAGGGCCGGCGGCATGTCGCCGATGGGCGAGCCATTGGCGATATTGCCGCCGATGGTGCCGGAATTGCGTATCTGCGTCCCGGCGATGCGCCGCACCAGTTCGCCGAGGTCGGGATGCAGCGCGGCAAGGGCGGTCCAGGCGTCGCTATAGCGCACGCCGGCGCCGAGCGTCAGGCCCGCTTCGCTTGCCTCGATGGCCGCCAGATCGCCTATGTCGCCGACGGAAATGATTTCGGGCAAGACGCGCATCTGCTTGGTGACCCATAGCCCGACATCGGTCGCGCCCGCCACGATACGCGCCTGCGGATGGTCGATCAGCAGGGCGGCGAGTTGATCGGACGTCCGGGGCGCGAACCAGCTTTTGCCGGCGTGGCGGAGCTCCAGGACGTCGTCGCGCTGGATGGTCCTCAACGCCTCGATGGTCTCGCGATCGTCGAGGGCGGCCGGCGGACAGGCCTCGGCCGCCGCCAGGATCGGGCCGTAACCGGTGCAGCGGCACAGATTGCCGGCCAGGACGTCGGCCGGCGGGGTGTCGCCCGTGGCGCCGATCGAGCGCGCATAGAGCGACATGACGATACCCGGCGTGCAGAAGCCGCATTGCGAGCCGTGCAGATCGACCATGGCCTGCTGGACGGGATGCAAGTGGCCGTCGCGTTTCAGGCTTTCGACGGTGATCAACACCTTCGCGTCGAGCATCGGCAGAAACAGAATACAAGCGTTCACGGCGCGCCATCTTATGCGCTCAAGCGCCGCGCGGGCGCCTCGCAACGGCTCGGGCGCGCGGTCGCGCTTGCCGGACGATAAATCGTCCGGAATCAATTCCCCGACCACCACCGTACAGGCGCCGCAATCGCCTTCGGCGCAGCCTTCCTTGGTCCCGGTGCGGCCGGCGCGCGTGCGCAGCCACGCCAGCACGGTCATCGTCGGATCGGCATCCGTGACCGTCTGAACCTCACCATCGAGCAGGAAACGCAGCGCGTCCATTGTGCCTCGACCTCAGGAAAAACTTGAGCTTAATCGTTTCATGTGTGCAGCGCAATATCTGTCGATTGGCGGACGATCAACGCCGTGTCGAAGACTCGGTCGTGCGCTTCGCCCGCCCCCTCGATTCGCCGCAACAGGGCCTCGACCGCTTCGTTCGCCATGTCCTCGAGCGGCATTTCGATGCTGGAGAGCGGCGGGTTGGCCATCTGCGCCCCTGGCATGTCGCCGAAGCCGATGACCGCCAGATCGCCGGGAACGGTCAATCCGGCGCCCTGCGCGGCGCGGATGATGCCCAGCGCGATCAGATCGGTACCGGCGAAGACGGCAGTGGCGCGGCGCGAGACGACGGCCGCCAGCGCCGCCGGTTCCAGGTCCATGGAAAAGGAGCTGGCGATGTTGAACACCAGGCGCGCGCCCAATGCGACCTTGGCGCCCTCGACGCGCGCCCGCATCGAAGCGACCTCCATCGGTCCGGAGACGATGCCGATACGCTCGTGCCCCAGGGCCAGCAAATGCTCGGCGGCGCGGCGACCGCCGCCCTCATAGTCGGCACGGATCGCCGCCAGGCCGGGAATCGAGCGGTCGATCAACAGGGTCGGCACGCGCCGGCTCTCGGCCTCGACCGTATTGACGTCGCGGATGGGAAACCACACCACGCCGTCGGCGCCGCGGTCGATCATGCGGCGGAAGGCTTCCTGTTCGAGGGTCGCGGAATTCTCGGTATCGCTGACGAAGACGCAATAGCCCGCCTGGCGCGCGCTCTTCATGACGAACTGCGCCAGGGCCGTGAAGAACGGATTGGAAAAGTCGGGCACGACCAGGCCGATGGCGCCGGTCTTGCCGGTGCGCATGGCGCGCGCGCTCAAATTGCGGCGATAGCCGAGATCATCGGCGATCTTGAGGATGTGGGCGCGCACGGCGTCGCCGAGCGATCCCGTGCCGTTCAACGCATAGGAGGCGCTGGCCAGCGATACGTCGGCGGCACGGGCGACATCCTTCAGGGTTACGCGCTTGAACACCCCGTCATTCATCAGCAATTCGGGCATTATGAGCCCCGATAGGTCGAATAGCCGAACGGCGAAACCAGCAGCGGCACATGGTAATGCCCCTCGCCCGCCAAGCCGAAATCGATGCCGACGATATCGAGAAACGGCGGCTCCGCCAGGGCGGTTTTACGGGCGCGGAAATAAGCGGCGACCGAAAACTCGAGCCGGTAGACGCCGGGCGCATGGACCAGGTTCTTCAGCTCCGGGCAGCGGCCATCGGCATCGGTGACGCCGTCGAACAGGACGTGCGGCCCATGCAGCAGCCGCAGGCGCACGCCGGTGGCCGGCGTGCCGTGAGTCGTGTCGAGGACGTGCGTGCTTAAGGTCGTCATGGGGCCTCCCGAGGCCATTGGCCTAAGAATTCCGGCTCGGCATAGGCGAAATAGTCGTCGAGAACCGCCGCGCGATCGTCGAGGAACAGGGCATCCGCCACCCCCTTGACCAGCTTGGGCAGGGCCTGTTTCAAGCCGCTCAGCGCCGAGGCCGAGACGCCGAAATTGATCAGGGCCGAATAGTTGAAGGGAAACAGCCCGCCGACGATCTTTTCCGCCTCCGGATTGCGGCCGAGATAGGCGAAGTCCTCGCCGAGATAGGGGTGGGCATCGATCAGCGGATTGGCCATGCCGGGCGGCGGCACGAAGGTATCGCGCCAGCGCAGAATGCCGGCCTCGACCAGGCGCAGTTCGGGACGCAGGGCCGGATCGGTGATCAGACCCGTCGAGACGACGATGAAGTCGAAACCGTGCACGCCGTCGCCGGCCGTCACCACAACGCCGTCCTCGGTGTGCGCCACCGCGTGCCAGGGCGCGCCGAGATGCAGATGAAAGCCCGGCAAGGCGCAGGCGCGATCGAAGGTGTCGTTGGTCGGCGGCTGGTTATGGCGGAAGAAGGTGGCCATGACGGCGTATTTGTCGGCGTCGCTCAAGATGGCGAAGCGGTCGATGATCCCCGACGCTTCCATGTGCCGGATGTGATTGACGCGCGGCAGATCGCGGCGGCGCATGAAGACGTGAGCCTCGGCCACGCCGGCCGTCAGGGCGTACTGGGCGTTGTCGAAGCTCGACGCCCCGCCGCCCAATATGGCGATCCGCTTGCCCGCCAGCGCCGCGAAATCGATCATCTCCGAGGTATGGGCATACAGCGCGCGCGGCAGGGCCTCGGTGATCATCGGCGGCACGTGCCATTCGCCGCCGCCCTGGATGCCGGTCGCCAGCACCACCTTGCGCGCCAGGAGCTGATCGCCACCGGACAAATGAAGCCGGTAAAGGCCGTCGACGGGCTCGACCAGCAGCAGCCGCGCGTCGTTGCGAACCGGAAGGCGCAGGGCGTCGCGGAACCAGCGCAGATAGTTCATCCAGTCGCCGCGCGGCACCTTGTCGACGGCGTCCCAGCCTGCGGCGCCGTGCTGTGCTTCCCACCAGGCCCGGTAGGTCAGGGACGGCACGCCGAGGTCGATCCCCGTCAGGTGTTTCGGCGAGCGCAGGGTGATCATGCGGGCATAGGTATCCCACGGCCCTTCACTGCCCGCCGGGTTCTCGTCGATCACCAGGACGTTGGAAATGCGCTCGCGCAGCAGGCCGAAGGCGGCGCCAAGCCCGCTCTGGCCGCCGCCCGCGATGATCACGTCATAGACGTGGCCGTCGGGATGGCTGTGCGGCCTGACCCAGGTCGCCCCGCCATGGGCCAGCCGGTCGAGATCGGTCTTGACCTGGGCGTTGAGATCTTCAAGGCTCATACCAGCTCTCCTTCAACCACATCCTGAAGCCGCAGGCCGACGATCTTGACGACCTCGTCGAGCGCATTGCGCCGTTCCTGCGCCTCGCTATTGGACAACCGCGCGGTCATCGCCTTCAGGACGCCCGCCTTGCCGCCGGCGGCGCGCACGGCGATGATGAAGGGAAAGCCGAAGCGCGCCTCATAGGCGGCATTCAGTTCACCGAACCGCGCGAATTCCTCGGGCGTCAGGGCATCGAGTCCGGCCGAGGCCTGTTCCGACGCCGATTCCCTGGTCAATCCCTCCTGGATCGCTGCCTTGTCGGCGAGCTTCGGGTGGGCGCGGAAGACGGCGAGCTTTTGCGCATCGGTGGCGAAGAACAGGGCGCGCGCCAGGGCGGCCTGCATGGCGCCCAGCGTCTCAAACGGCCGGTGTTCGGCCGCACCTTCGGCGACCCACGCGCTGTGCTCGAACAGAAATCCGAAGCGCGTGGCAAAGGCTTCGGGCGACAGGGCATTGACCTCGACGATGGTCAGCTTGCTCATGACGTGCTCCCTTCCAGCGAGACGTGGGCCGAGACGACCTTCCAGCCGTCGGGAAAGCGCACCCAGGCCTGGCTTTGCCGTCCCCGGCGCGTTGCCCCCTCGCGAAAGAATTCGGCATTGGCCGTGGCGAAGTCGCGGCCATAGGTGGCGATCTCGACGCGGCCCAAGGTGCGTTGCGGCGATCCACCCCGGCCCTTGCGGAATGCGCGAATCTCGTCGATGCCGTAGAGCACCTCGCCGACGCCATAGCGCACGGTCTGCGGCGCGTGACGGAACAGGTCGTCCATGGCGGCGATATCGTCGCCCATCAGGGCGCGCTCATAGGCGTGAAAGGCGGCCTCGACCTCGGCCTTGGTTTCGGGATCGTCAACCTGCATAGGGATGGACCTTCAGCCAGTGGCGGGCGATGTCGATGCGCCTGGCGATCCACACATTGGATCTTGCCTGGATGTGATCGAGGAATTTCGCCACGGCGAGCGCACGGCCGGGGCGGCCGGCGATCCGGCAATGCAGCCCGACCGACATCATCCTTCCCCCCTCCGAATACAGCTGGTCGAACGTGTCGCGCAGGTAGCGGAAGAAGGGTTCGGCGTCGTCGAAGCCGTTCAGCGCCACGAACTTCATGTCGTTGACGTCCAGCGTATAGGGCACGATCAACTGCGACTTGCCGTAGCGGGTGTCGTAATAGGGCAGATCGTCGGCGTAACTATCCGCGTCATAGACGAAGCCGCCTTCCTCGACGACGAGGCGCGCCGTATTCGGGCTGGTCCGGCCCTGGTACCAGCCGAGCGGCCGTTCACCGGTGACCTCGGCATGTAGGGCAATCGCCTCGGCAATGTGCCGGCGCTCGACGTCCTCGGGGATGTGCTGATAGTCGATCCAGCGCAGGCCGTGGCTGGCGATTTCCCAGTCGGCGGCCTTCATGGCTGCGACGGCGGCCGGATTGCGCGCCAGGGCCATGGCGACGCCATAGACGGTCAGGGGCGCCCGGCGTTCGGTGAACAGGCGGTGCAGCCGCCAGAAGCCGGCGCGCGAGCCATATTCGTAGAGGCTTTCCATGGCCATGGACCGGGCGCCGGCATGGCTCTGGGCGCCGACCATCTCCGACAGGAAGGCTTCGGAGCCCTTGTCGCCGTGCAAGATATTGTTCTCGCCGCCTTCCTCGTAGTTGAGGACGAACTGCACGGCGATGCGGGCATCGTCCGGCCATTGCGGGTCGGGGGGATTGGCGCCGTAGCCGATCAGATCGCGGGGGTAGTCGGTCACGATCTTTCCTCCCCTGCGAAGCGGGGGAGGTGGCATCGAGCGAAGCGACGATGACGGAGGGGACCAGCGCCGGCGCAAGGCCCTCTCCGTCGCGGGCTTTCGTGCTGCGCACGAGCACCGCGCCACCTCCCCCGCTTCGCCAAGAGGTTCGCATGGGAGGAAAGGCAAAAGGCGGCTTCTTCTTTCATCCCCACACCTCCAATGCCGCGTCGATGGCGCCGGAGGTCACTTTCGCCCCCTCGCCGCGCAGGACCGCCTCCAAAGCCGCCAGGGTGATCAGCACCTTGTGCTTCCTGGCATTATAGCCCATGGCACCAATGCGCCAGATCTTGCCGGCCAGGGGCCCGAAGGCCGTGCCGATCTCGATCTCGAAATCGTCGCGCATCCGGGCTCGCACGCGCTCGCCGTCGACGCCGTCCGGAATGACCACGCCGGTGACATTGCTCATGCGATACGCATCGGATCCATAGACCTGCAAGCCCATGGCGCGGATGCCGGCGACCACGGCGGCCCCGGCGCGCGCATGCCGATTGAAGCGTGCCTCAGGCCCTTCCTGCACGAAAAGCCGGGCACATTCGCGCGCGGCGTAAAGCATCGAGGTCGCCTCGGTATGGTGGTTCAGACGCTTCTCCGACCAGTAGTCCATGATCATGGCCAGGTCGAAATAGTTGGAGCCGATACGGGCACGATTGCCGTCGATCGCATCGGCGGCGCGAATGCCTTTTTCGGTATGGCGGCGGGCGAAGATGAACTCGGCGGCGCGATCGGAAATCGTGATCGGCGCCGAACCCGACGGCCCGCCCATGCATTTCTGCAGCCCGCCGGTAACGATGTCGGCGCCCCACGCATCGACCTCGACCGCCATGCCGCCGAGCGTCGCCGTGGCGTCGACATAGGATAGCGCCCCGACCTCGCGGCACAGGTCGCCCAGGCCGTCCAAAGGCTGGGCCATCGTCGTCGAGGTGTCGCCGTGAACGCAGCAGATGACGGTGGGTTTGACGCGCCGCGCCGCCTCGGCGATAGCCTCGAAAGCCACGACCTCGCCCCACGGCGCGTCGACGGTCTCGATGACCGCACCCAGGCGCTCGGCGATCTCGGTCAGCAGCAGGCCGAAGCGCCCCGAGCGCGCGATCAGCACGCTTGAGCCCGGCTCGATCAGCGACACCATCGCCGCCTCGATGCCGGCGCGCGCTGTACCGTCGATCAGGAAGGTCCAGCGGTTCCGCGTCTGGAAGACCTGGCGGTACAGCGCCATGGTCTCGTTCATATAGGCCGTCATTTCCGGGTCGAACTGGCCCAAAAGGTCGGCCGACATCGCCCGCAGCACGCGCGGATGGGCATTGATCGGGCCCGGCCCCATCAGCAGCCTTTGTGGCGGATCGAGTTCCCCGAACATTTCAGACATAAGCGGCTTCCAATTGGTCGATAAAATTCAGCAGGGCGCGCAGGGCGAGATCGGCGTCGGCCGGTTCGACCGATTCCAGCGGATTGTGGCTGATGCCGTCCTTGCAGCGGATGAACAGCATGGCCGAGGGCGTGACGGCTGAAAAGACCATGGCGTCGTGGCCGGCGCCGGAAACGATGTCACGCGCCGGCACGCCCACGGTCTCGACGGCGCGTGACATCATGGCGCGCAAGGCCTGATCGCAGGGGCTGGGCGGCAGTTCGTGGGTCTTGTCGAGCGTTAGTCCGAGGCCGCGCCGCTTGGCGATGGCGTGCAGTTCGGCGACGACCTCCGCCTCGGCCGGGTGCAAGACCTCGAGCGTGCCGGCGCGCAGGTCGATGGTGAAGGCGACGTCGCCCGGCACGACATTCGGCGCGCCCGGTCCGGCGGTGATGCGACCGACCGTGCCGACGAGGTCGGAAGACCCTGAATCCGCGACGCGTTCGATGGCCAGCATCATTTCCGCCGCCCCGGCCAACGCGTCCTTGCGCAGAGCCATAGAGTTCGTGCCGGCGTGGCCGGCGACGCCGGTGACGCGCGCGGCATAGCGGATCTGGGCGGCGATGGCGGTGACAACACCCAGCGCCAGGTTTTCAGCTTCCAGCACCGGACCCTGCTCGATATGGGCTTCGATATAGCCCAGCAGGTCCGCCGGATCGCGCTTGGCGTCCATGAACCGCTTCATGTCGAGTCCATTGAGTTCCAGCGCCTGGGCCAGGCCCATGCCCTGGGCGTCGACGACCCCGAGTGCACCGGGCGTCAGCGCGCCGACGACCGCGCGCGAACACAGCATCGGCGCCGGAAAGCGCGAGCCTTCCTCGTCGCCGAAGGCATAGACCTCGATGGCGAAGGGCAAGACACGGTGGGCGGCGTGAAGCGCGGCGCAGACGGCGACGCCCAGCATGACACCCAGCGGTCCATCATAATTGCCGGCGTCGCGCACGCTGTCGATATGCGAGCCGATAATGAGGGTTTTCTCGCCGTCACCATAGCGGCCGATCAGATTGCCGGCGCCATCGACGCGCGTCGTCATGCCGGCCTCGCCCATCCAGGCGGCGACCTGTTCCACGGCATTGAGGTGCGCCGGGCCGAGATAGGGCCGGAAAAGATAGTCCGGATGATCGCTGAAATGCGGCCCCGTCAGGGCGTCGCAGGCCTCGACGGTCCAATATCCTGTCGGTTCTACCATGCCGCCACCCCGCCATCGGAGCGCGGATCGGTGGCGCCGTCGATCAGGCCATCCGCGTGGCGCACCAGCGCGCCGGCATGGCCCATCATCGCGGTGAATGGCGCCACAAGCTCGACCGCATGGCCGGCCGCGCGCAACGCGTCATATAGCGCCGGGTCGAACCGGTCTTCCAGTTTCAAGGTCACACTGTCCTCGCCCCACGTCCGGCCGAGCAGCCAGCGCGGCGCGGTGATCGCCGCCTGCAGGCCCATGCCCGCGGCATAACGCGTGAACACTGCGGCTTGCGTCTGCGGCTGGCCCTCGCCGCCCATGGTGCCGTAGGCCATGACGCGGCCATCATCGAACACGGCCATGGCTGGATTGAGCGTGTGAAACGGCTTGCGGCCGGGCTTTAGCGCATTCCATCCGTGTTCGGACAATCGAAAGCTGGCACCTCGATTCTGCCAGACGATACCCGTCCGCGGCAGGACCAGGCCCGAGCCGAACTCGAAATAGGTACTCTGGATCGCACTGACGGCTCGGCCCTGGCCATCGACGACGCCGAACCAGACGGTATCCCCTCCGGTCGGTTCGTGTGGCCAGGCCAGGGCGCGACGTGGATCAATACGCGCCACCAGTCGATCCAGAGTGTCCCGATCCGCAAGCAGGGCCTGCGGGTCGAGGGTCATATAGGCGGGGTCGCCTATGTCGCGGTCGCGAATGATAAAGGCCTGTTTGGTGGCCTCGACCAGACCGTGGACATGAGCGAACTCGCCCGTCCCTTCGAGCCGGTCGTACAGCGCCAGGATCATGAGCGAGGCAAAGCCCTGAGTTGGCGGCGCGGCATTATACAAGGTGGCGCCCTTGATGCGCGCCTGCAACGGCAATGGCCGGCTGGCGGCATGGGCCGCGAGATCGGCGACGACGACAGGCGATCCCGCGGCTTCGAGATCGGCGGCGATATCACGCGCCAGGGCGCCCCGGTAAAAGCCGTCCAGCCCGTCGCGCGCCAGCCGGCGCAGGGTTTCGGCCAGGGCCGGCTGCTTCAGCCGCTCGCCCATGGCCAAAGGCCGGCCATTGGGACGAAAGACAGCGCTATAGCCCGCAATGTCGGCGAGTTCGGCGTCCTTGGCCGCGGCCAGTTCAGCCCCGCCTTTCGTCACGGCGACACCGTCATCGGCATAGAATATAGCGTCGCGCAGAATGCGGTCCAGCGGCAGGGCACCGCCGGTCAGCATGGCCTGCCAGCCGGAGAGCGTTCCCGCGACCGTATTGGCCGCCAAAGGCCCGCGCCACGGCACGGCAGCCAGGCCTGCATAGAGAGACAGCTCGGCGTTTTGCGCCGCGCCGCCGACGGCGTGCACGCCGTGCAGCGCGCCGTCAGGCTCGCGGATCAGCCAGAAACTGTCGCCGCCGATGCTGTTCATATGCGGATAGACGACCGCCAGGGTCGCGGCCACGGCGACGGCCGCTTCGCACGCGGTGCCGCCATCTTTCAACACGTCGAGGCCCGACTGCGCCGCCATATGATGGGGCGCGGTGACCATGCCGCGGAAGGACGAGGCTGCATAAAGCATCAGGTGGGTTCCCCAAGAACCGGCATGCCGCCGAGCACGCCTTCGGCTTCGAGCCGTTCGAGCAGGTCGAACAGCATCCCTTCGCGGCCGGGCGCCGTGGCGAACTGGACGCCGATCGGCAATTCACCCTTCGTGTAAGGCGCGGCAACCACCGGCACGCCGGCCAGGCTCAACGCCTGACAATAGATGCCGAGATTAGCCCTCGCCGAGGCCGGTTTGCCGTCGATCAGGATAGTACCCTCATCGATGCGCGGCGCCACGGTGGGCGTCGCCGGGGCCAGCACGACATCATAGGACTCGAACAGTTTCGCCACCTGGCGCCGCCAGCGCGCGCGGAGCCGCCACGCCTGGACATAGGCCGCCGCCGGCAAAAGGGCGCCGGCGATCAGGCGGTCGCGCACGGCGGGGTCGTAGTCCATGGCGCGCGTGCGCAGGGTGTCGAGATGCAGCGCCCCGCCCTGGGCCGCCGTAATCAGAAAGGCCGCCGATCGCGCCGCTTCGGCATCGGGCAGATCCACAACGGCCTCGCCGCCGAGAAACCCCATGACGGCGTCGATCGCCGAGACGGCTTCCGCCCCGGCATTGCGCGCGAAGAAGCCGCCCAACCGCGCCACCCGGGGCTGACGGCCACCGGCCGGCGTCGTGCCCGACAGCACCTCATAGCTCAGGCGCAGCTCGGCCGCGGTGCGCGTGAACGGCCCGATGGTGTCGAGCGCCTCGACGAACGGAAAGACACCGTCCAGCGGAATCGCGCCGTCGCCCGGCCGCATTCCCCACACGCCGCACAAGGACGCCGGCACGCGGATCGAGCCGTTGGTGTCGGAACCGAGCGTCAGCGGCACCAGGCCCGCCGCCACCGCCGCCGCCGAACCGCCCGACGAGCCGCCGGCCAGCCGCGCTATGTCGTGCGGGTTCCGGGTGGTGCCGAAATGCGCGTTCACCGTGGCAAAGCCGTAGGCATATTCGTCCATGTTCAAGGTGCCGACCAGGATGGCACCGGCCGCTTTCAGCCGGCGCACGGCCGTGGCGTCACGCCCCGCCGGCGCGGCGTCGCGCCGCATATAGGCCCCGGCCGTGGTCGGGCAGCCCGCGACATCGAACAGATCCTTGACCGCGAACGGCACGCCGGCCAGCGGCCCCGGGTCGCGGCCCGCTGCCACCTGGGCGTCGATGGCCCGCGCCGAAGCTACGGCCGCTTCGTCGAAGACACGGGTAAAGGCGCCATGGACGGCGTTGCGTTGGTGAATGTCGGCCAGCGTCCGCCGCACGACGTCCTCGGCGGTCATCGCGCCGGTGCGCACCTTGTCAGCGGTGACAGCGCTGGACATCCGGCTCATGCCTCGGGGTCACCGTCGGCCAAGGCCGCCGCGACGATCACGGCGTGCGTCCGCAGAAGGGAAAGGTTTTGCGCTATGCCGTCACGGCACGCGTCGGGCACATCGAGCGCCAGGATTCGCGCCGCTTCATCGATCGCTTCAGGGCCTTGCGGCTGAGACATGGACACCCATCCTTCACCATGACTGGAAGCAAGTTAAACGTTTCATTTCGGTTTGCAAGTGCGAAAAGGCGCGCGCCCGGGCACAGCCCCCGACGCCCCGGCGAATGGCCGCGCTCGACCACGGCTGCGAGCGGGCCATTTAGTTAAATATTTTAAATATAATAATCTTTTCAAATTTAAATGTATGACTTATGCAGTTATCATATTTAAAATAAAAACCCTTAAAATCAACAACTTGTGTGTCATTTATGCTATTGTCCCGGCCAATCTCCTTCAATGACAGCGCTATCTCTGGAGTTTGTATGACATTATGATAGCGTTGTCGGGACCGCGGAACCGCGCTTGTGCGACGCCCCCAAAAGGCGCGCGCCGGACACGAATTCGCGTCAGTCGGGGAAGTGAGACGCTAGGACAAAGCACACCGGAAACGGGGCATCACGCCGCCCTGGTGTTTTTACATTTGAATATCATTTCATATGCGCGAGCACCGCCGCGCGTTTCTCTCCCCTCTGAACGTCAAGACCTTGTCGCCGCCTGCGACCATGTTGGGCGGCGATTCTTACTCAGGGAGAGCAGAGTGAAAAAATCAAAGGATATGCGGAGCCTCGTCGCGTTGATGGGCGGCGCGTCGATCGCGGTCCTCGGCATGATGGTCCCGGCCATCTCGATGGCCCAGACCACCGCCGGCACGACAACCGCCGCGGCACCGACCCCGGACAGCACCGTCGTCGTCGTCACGGGCATCAGAAACCAGCTCAAGACGTCGCAAAAGATCAAAAAGGACTCCAATCAGATCGTCGACTCGATCACGGCGGTCGATATCGGCGCCCTGCCCGACAAGACGGTCGCCGATGCGCTGCAGCGTATTTCGGGGATCAGCATCACCCGGGCGTCGACACCGAACGATCCGATCCGCATGACGGCTGAAGCCGGCGAAGTGCTTATCCGCGGCATGACGTTCACGCGCTCGGAAACCAACGAACACGACATCTATTCGGCCGAAAACGGCCGCTCGCTGAGCTGGGGCGACGTCTCGGCCGACCTGCTGGCCGGCGTCGACGTCTACAAGAACCCGTCGGCGGACATGATCGAAGGCGGCCTGGCCGGCACGATCGACCTGCGCACCCTGATGCCCTTCGACCAGAAAAAGGACGTCATCGCCTTCTCCGTGGACGACTCCTACGGCGACCTGCAAAAGAAGAACAAGCCGTCGATCGATGGCCTGATCTCGAAGCGCTTCGACACCGGCGCCGGTGAAATCGGCGTCCTGCTCGACGTCTCCTGGTCGAACGAAGGCAACCAGACCGACGCCATCAGCCTCGACCGCCTTGTCCAGGTCCCGACCAATACCAATGATTGGGTCCCCAATACGATCGGCTACCGTACCGTCGACTGGAACCAGGAGCGCCGCGCCGAAAACTTCGCCGTGCAATGGAAGCCCAATGACGACACCCAACTGTTCTTCCGTGTGTTCGACAGCCGGGCGATCATCAAGAACCTGGAATATGACAACCAGATCGGCGACTTCTCCGAAATCACGACGGGCGCCGAGGCCTCCAACTCGAACTACAAGTATAACAGCGCCGGGGACTTCGTCAGCGGCACGATCCCGAGCAACTCGCTGTATACGGACACGCGTTACGAAATCAACCATAACGAGACAACGGACTTCACGGCCGGCGGCAGCTGGCGTGTGAACGACAAGCTTACCCTGAACGGCGACGTCCAGTTCCTGACCTCATACCACGACATGACGTCGATGACCGTGTTCCTGTTCGATCCGACGGACCTGCCGAACATCAACGTCAACCTGAACGGCAAGCTGCCGGTATTGACCTACGCGACCCCGAACACCGCCATTCTCGGCAACTGGTACCTGTCCAACGCCATGGACCACGAAGAGAAGAGCCATGCCGACGGCATAGCCGCCAAGCTCGACGCCAAGTATCAGGTCAGCGACACCGGCTTCATTCGCGACTTCAAGTTCGGCGTCCGCGCCACCGACAAGAAGTACCTCGACGAATCGACGAACTACAACTGGGGCACGCTGGGCGAATACGCGTCCGACCCGACCTATGTGACGGGCAGCGACGCCTTCGTCGACACCTTCAGCAACTTCATGCACGGCAGCGGCTTTGCGGCGACCCCGGTGGTCATGGCCAATCCGTCCCTCGTCAACGTCAGCCCGCAAGCCTCCTATCAACTCCTGAAGGCCACCGAAACCACCGGCTGGGGCGCCTGGGTTCCGAATGCGGACAACGGCAGCAACTGGGACGGCGGTTCGGGCTACGTCAACATCCGTGAAAAGACGCAGGCGGCCTACGTCGTGGCCGACTTCGCCAAGGATGTGACGGCCTTTGGCGGCGATCGCACGATCGACGGCAATATCGGCGTCCGCGTCGTCCGCACCGACACCGTGGCCAACGGCTTCATGAGCATCAGCCCGCCGACGACGCCCGCCGGCGGCACGACCTGCTCGTCCACGCCCACGTCCTGGTGTACCGACCTGGCGAGCTTTGCCGCCATTTCCGCCGGCACCTATCCGGTCGATGGCAGCCGCACCTACAGCACGGCCCTGCCCAGCCTGAACGTCCGCTTCAAGTACAACGACCAGTGGCAGTTCCGCTTCGCGGCTGCCCAGGCCCTGCACCGTCCGGACTACAGCCAGCTCGGCGCCTATGGCTCGCTGAGCGCCAACTTCGCCACCACGCCGGTCACCAACGGCGCCTATACGGTCACCAGTGAATCCTTCACCGGCACGACCGGCAACCCGTACCTGAAGCCGATGCTGTCGACCAATTTCGACGCGACCGCCGAGTGGTACTTCTCGTCGACCGGCAGCCTGACGCTGGACCTCTTCTCGAAGAACGTCCGCGATTACATCACGGAATTTACCGACGAGGTTCCGTTCTCGATCGACGGCAAGACCGAAACCTTCGATGTGGTGACCTACGAGAATACGGCCAAGGCCAAGGCGCAAGGCTTGGAACTGGTCTACAAGCAAGCCTACGACGCGTTGCCGGGCTTCTGGTCGGGCTTCGGTACGCAGGAAACCTGGACCCATGTCGACTCGCATGGCGGCGCCAACTCACCGAACGACGTCACCAATTCCAACGACGTCACCGGCGCCAATCTGAGCAACCTGCCCTGGGAGCAGATCTCCAAGGACACCTATAACGTTGAAGCGTTCTACGAAAAGTACGGCTACTCGGCTCGCCTGGCCTATAACTGGCGGTCCAGCTTCCTGCTGACCGCCGACGCGGCCAATGTCGACCGGCCGATCTGGTCGGGCGCCTACGGCCAGCTCGACGGTTCGTTCACCTACACGATCAACGACCACTACAAGATCGGCCTGCAGGCGACCAACCTGCTGAAAGCCAATACCAACCTGCGCGTCAGCAGCAATCTGGCCACGCCGCTGAGCACGCAATTCTACGCCGCGATCGCCACCGACCAGCGCATCTCGGCCTTCTTCCGCGCCAAATTCTAATGGCAACGGCGCGCAGATCGGGCTACTTTAAAGCCATGCGTGACAAAGACTTGTACTAACCGGAATAGCCCTTCCTCTCGCGAGGAAGGGCTATTTTTCTGAAGCAAGATGACAATGACTCCGAACGCTATTCAACGCATCATTATCGCCGGCGGCGGCTCTTCGGGCTGGATGACGGCGGCAATACTGCGCAAGGAACTCCCAAAGACCGTCGAAATTTGCCTGATCGAATCCGAGGATATTCCGATTATCGGCGTGGGCGAAGCCACCATCCCGACCATCCGGCATTTCAACGACCGCATCGGCCTCAATGAGAAGGCCTTTGTCGAGTTTTGCCAGGCCTCGTTCAAGCTGGGCATCGAATTCAAGGGATGGGGGTCGCGGGACAGCCGCTATTTCCACGCTTTCGGAGACTTCAGCACCTATTCGCCAAGGGTTTACGGCCACCAGATCTATTACAAGCTCCGCGCGCGGGGCATAAACGTCACGCTGGACGCCCTGTCCCTGCCGACGCAAATGGCGAAACAGGGGCGCTTTTTCCCACCCAATCCGAATCCCGCCTCCCTGATGAGCGCGTATAGCTACGCCTATCATTTCGACGCGGCGCTCTACGCCCGATTCATGCGCGACCATTGCGAAAAGGCCGGGGTTATCCGCAAGAACGCAAAGATCAGCGGCGTAAATCTCGATCCGCACTCCGGCTGCATCGAAAGCCTGACCCTGGACGACGGCACCCGCGAAGCCGCCGACTTTTTCATCGACTGCACGGGCTTTCGCGCCCTGCTCATCGAAGGCGCGCTAAAGACCGGCTTCGTCGACTGGTCGCGCTTTTTGCCGGCCAACCGGGCCTGGGCCGCGCCCGCCGACCACGCCACCACCGGATCCATTCCGCCCTATACGGTCAGCCAGGCGCTCGATGTCGGCTGGCAATGGCGCATTCCCCTGCAGCATCGCATGGGCAACGGGCTCGTCTTTTCCAGCGATTTCGCCGACGAGTCGGCCGCGCTCGACGCCTTTGTGCAAAATCTCGACGGGCCGCCGACGGCCGATCCGCGCCTTCTCAAATTCACGACGGGGCGCCGGCAACTGACGTGGAACAAGAACTGCGTGTCGATCGGCCTGGCGTCCGGCTTCCTGGAGCCCCTGGAATCGACGTCGATCCATCTGGTCCAACTGGGGGCACTGACGCTCATCGACCTGTTCCCGCTCGACAAGGCCGACGCGATTTCACGGCAGGAATACAATAAACGCATGACCGGGCATTATGAAGCGGTCCGCGACTTCATCATCGCCCACTATCATTTGAACACGCGCGACGACGGCGCGCTATGGCGCTATTGCCGCGCCATGGACATTCCGGACACCCTGGCGGAGAAGCTCGCCATGTACCGGCATCGCGGCAAGGTTCTCATATCTCCCTACGAACAGTTCATGATGCCGAGCTGGGTCAGTATCCTGTCGGGGCAGGACGTCCATCCGGACCATATCGACCCGCTCGTCGACGCGGTCGATACCGACGACGCCGTCAAGTTCTTTTGGGAAAAGGCCGGCGGGATCAGGGACATCGTCAACAAGCTGCCCGGGCATAGCGCCTTTATCGCCGAGCATTGCCCCAGTCTGAAGCCGAATTAGGATTTCCGATGTCTCCTTTCCTGAAGAAAATCGTCATCGCCGGTGGCGGCACGGCCGGCTGGATGACCGCGGCCGCCCTGTCGAAGTTCGCGCCCAGGGACCTGTCCATCTGCCTCGTCGAATCCGATCAGATCGGCACCATCGGCGTGGGTGAGGCGTCGATCCCGCCGCTCATCGGTTTCAACCAGCTTATCGGCCTGGACGAAGCGGTCTTCATGCGCGAAACCGGGGCGACTTTCAAAATGGGGATCGCGTTCGAGGGCTGGCGCACCGCCGAGGATACCTACCTGCACCCCTTCGGCACCTACGGCAATGCCCTGGGCCTGACGCCGTTCCACCAGGCCTGGCTTCGCGCCAAAAGCCTGGGCCACACGCCGCCGATCACCGACTACAGCCTCAATACGATCCTGGCGTCGCAAGGACGCTTCCTGCCGCCCTCGGCCGACCCGAACTCGGTCTTGTCGACGCTTGGCTACGCCTATCATTTCGACGCCGGCAAATACGCCCAATTGCTCCGGCGGATGGCGGAGGGCCGCGGCGTGACGCGCATCGAGGGCCTGATCAACGAGGTTCATCAGCATCCGGACAGCGGCGCCATCACCAGCCTGTCGCTCAAGAATGGCGCCGTGATCGAGGGCGATCTGTTTGTCGACTGCACCGGGCTGAGAGCGGCGCTGATCGGCGGGACCCTGAACAGCGGCTTTATCGACTGGACGAACGAGCTGCCGTGCAATCGCGCCGTCGCGGTGCAATCCGAGCACGAGGACGAGCCCGAGCTTCGCCCCTATACGCGGTCGATCGCCATGCGCGCCGGCTGGCAATGGCAGATCCCGCTGCGTCATCGCATGGGCAACGGCCTGGTCTATTCCAGCCGTCACCTCAGCGACGACGAGGCCGCCAGCCACCTGCTGAGCCATCTGCCGGGAAAGCCGCTGATCGAGCCCCGGTTCATTCAATATACGTCGGGCCGGCGAACCGAGGCCTGGGTCAAGAACTGCATCGCCATCGGCCTGTCGGCGGGATTCCTCGAGCCGCTCGAATCGACGTCGATTCACCTCATCCAGAAGGGCGTGCTCAAGCTGCTGCAATTCATGCCCGAACAAAGGATATCCGCTGCGCTGCGCAGCAGCTTCAATCGTCAGACGGCGGACGATTATGACGATGTGCGCGATTTCCTCATCCTCCACTACAAGGCCAACGACCGCGTGGGCGAGCCGTTCTGGGACCATTGCCGCGGCATGATGGTTTCCGAGCGCCTGGCCGAACGCATGGCCCTGTTCCAGGAAAGCGGCCGGTTGTTCATCGAGCAGAAGGAGCTGTTCAAGGAGGCCAGCTGGCTCGCCGTCATGCTGGGCCAGGGCCTGGCGCCGCAAAGCTACGATCCACTCGCCGACGCCCTGCCGGCGGACGAGCTTTTGGCGCGCCTGGACGCCATGCGCGCCCTGTTCAGGACTGCCGCGGATCAGGCCGGGTCGCACAAGGCGGTATTGAACAAGCTCTTTAACTGACCGCCAACCGCTGCCGGCACAGCCGGCGCGGCGCAGGGCGGTGGCTGACCAGGACGAGGCCGCGTCCGGTCGCCTGCAGATGGGCCTCCAGCGCATCGACGACCGCGGCCTCGGTCGCTTCATCGAGCCCCTCGGTCGGCTCGTCCAGCACCAGCACCGGGGCATCGCGCAGGATCGCCCGCGCCAGGCCCAGCCGCTTGCGTTCGCCGCCTGACAGGGTGACGCCGCCCTCGCCCACCCACGTATCCAGGCCCCTGCCCAGACGCGCCACGCGGCCGGTGAGTTGCGCGATCGCCAGCGCCCCATGCATTTGCGCGTCGGTCACGGGGCCCGCCAAATCTGACCCTGCAAGCCGCAGATTGTCGCGAAGCGTGCCGTCGAGAACGGCGGCGTCCTGCGGCGCCCAGGCAAAGCGCGTCGGATCGGTGGCGAGCCCCGGACGCAGGCCGATCAGCTGTTCGACCAACCGCGTCTTGCCGCAGCCCGAGGGACCTTCGAGCCGCAGTCGCGTCGTACGGTCGATGACGATATCGCCAAGACGAATCTCGGCTGCGGGCGCCACGGCAGGTGCGGAGGGCAGATCGCCAAGCGCCGTCAAGCGCGCGACCGACGCGTCGAACAGGGGCTGCTGCGCCTGACGCCGCAACCAGGGCCCGAGCGCCTCGAAGCCGACCGTGGTCGCCAGCAGGCCCAGCGCCAGTACCGGCATGGGGGCGTGGCTATGGGTGGCGGCCAAAAGCGCCGCCGTCACCGCCAGGATCACCAGGCCGGCCGCGCGGGCGCGCGCCTCCTGCTCCGACTGGGACGACTGCGCCTTGAGCAGCCGCGCCTCGTCTTCGGCCAGGTGCGCCAGGACGGCGTCCGCCATGTCATAGGCGGCGATATCGGGCAGGAACGGCGTCAGCTCGAACACCCGTGCTTTCAGCGCGGTCAGGTCCGGCGTGGCAGTGGCGCGCGGCAGGAAGCGGGCCACCACGGCCGCCGTCACCAGTCCGCTCGCACAAATTAACATGGCGCCCGCACCGAGCCAGGCATTGAACGCGACGGCGCAGACCGCGCCGGCGATGGCCGTGACCGGCGCCCCTTCGGCGACCACCGCGCCCTCGAGCACAGCCGCATCCTCGACCAGCCGCGCCGAGGCCTCGCCACGGCTCAAGGCCAGCACCGCCTGGCGATCGGCGGCGGCCAGCCGGCCGAACAGACGCGGCCGCAACTGGCCCAAGGTGCGCAACGCCGCCGCATGGGAGAGGTAGCGCTCGAAATAACGCAGCACCGTGCGGGCGATGGCCAGGGCGCGGATGGTGACCGCCGGCAGCAGATAGTTGAAGGCGAAAGCCGCCGCCGCTCCCGCAGCGCCGGCCTCCCCCGCACCGCCCAGAAACCAGCCCGAGACGCCCAACAGGGCGACCGCCGAGGCGGCCACACCCGCGCCGCACAGGATGGCGAGGGCCAGCGTCCTCCGGAAAGGCCGGCGCACCTCGGCGAACATGTCCTTGAACGCGCTCATAGCCGCACCACGGTGTCGGCAATGGCCAGCAGGGCCGCGCTATGGGTGGCCATGATCACGGTGCGTCCGGCGGCGGCGGTGCGGATCGCGGCGATCATGACGGCCTCGCTGTCGGCGTCGAGATCGGCGGTCGGCTCGTCGAGTACCAGCAGGGGCGCGGCCTTCAGCCAGACGCGTGCCAGGCCGATGCGCCGCCGCTCGCCGCCCGACAGGCCCGAGCCGCGTTCGTTGAGATCGCCGTCGAGCCCGCGCGCCGCGAGCACGGCGCCGAGGCCCGCCTGAATGGCCGCCGCTTCGAGCGCCGCTTCGCCCGCGCCCGGCCGCGCCAGATTGAGATTGTCGCGCAAGGTGCCGCCCAGGATCGGTGTGTGCTGCGACATCCAGCCGATCGATGGACCGAGATCGCTCTCCGCCTCGAGCAATCGTCCGTCCACGGATATTATTCCTCCGTGCGCTCGCCCGCCGAGCAACAGCCGCAGCAGGGTGCTCTTGCCGGCGCCGCTGTCGCCGGCAATGGCGACGATCTCGCCGGGCCGGGCGGTGAAGCTTAACGGCCCGATGATCGCCGCCGGATCATCGGGAAAGGCGACCGTAACGGCGTCGAAGACCACGGCCGGCGCACGATCGAGCCTCACGGCCGTGGCGACAGGCCCATCGAACGCCGCCTCGATCGCCATCAGATGCAGGGCGGCCGCTTCCGCCGCCTGGCGTTCGTGGTAGGCAGCGCTCAGTTGCCGCAGCGGCGCATAGACCTCCGGACTGAGCGCCAGGACGAAGAAGGCGGCGGCAAAGGCGCTGGGGCCGTGAAAGCCCAGCCAGGCCGGCACGGCGAACGGCAGCAGATGCAATAGGGCGAAGCCGCAATAGACGGCGACCAGCGCGACGCTCAGCGCACTGAAGAATTCCAGCACGGCCGAACCGGCAAAGGCCAGGCGCAACACGCGCAAGGTACGCTCACTGACGGCGTGGGCGGCGCGGGCGACCGTTTCGGTCTGGGCGGCGCCGGCATCGAAGGCCAGAATCAGCGGCAGGACGCGCAGCCGGCCGGAAAACAGCCCGGCCAGCCGCGTCAGTGCGTCCATTTGCCGCCGCGACTCCGCCGCCGTCGCCATGCCGGACAGGGCCATGAGTGCGACAAACGGAAGCAGGGTGACCAACAGGATCAGCGCGCACAGGGGCGAGACAAGGCCCGCGAAGACGATGGCCACCAGGGGTGAAAACCCCGCCGCCGCCCGCGCCGGCACGAAGCGCGCATAATAGCCTTCGAGCGCCTCCGTTGTCTCGAAAAGCGTGGCCAGCCCGCGGCCTCGATCGACGTCGGCGCCACGGCCGCGCAGGGTCCGCGCCACCAGGCCGAGGCGCAGATCGTGGATGATCCGCCGCGCCAAACGCGCCGTAAGCTTTTGATTCCCATAGCCGATCGCCGCGCGCGCGGTCAGGCTGGCGGCCAGCCACGCCACGGCAACGGCGATCGCGTGCCCGCGCCAGACATCGTCGAGCAGCGAAGCGAGTCCCCGGGCAAATCCCGCCGCACAAAAGACGTCAAGACAGCCCAAAACATATGCGGCAATATAGCCGCGTCGCGCCGGCCCGGCCCAGGCTTTCAGACGCAAGGCGGCCCGCCTTTCCGGCGTCATCGGCGGGGCTTCGATCGGAGCGTGCGACATCATGGACCTTAGACCCGTATTCCACTCAGCGTAAATTGATCCGCGTCAAGGACGCAACCGCGCCCGCGTCGTAGATCGGAATGGCGTTAGGTAGAGTCGCCATTCCGATCTAAGTTTTTGCTTGGTCGCGCAATTTATCCGAAAACGGGGCCGCCCGAGCGGGGGCAGCCACTTTATCGGATTGCGCTCTGCCTGAAACGCTCTACGGCGAACATGCGTTGCATGCGCCGCCGGCCTCGGAGAAAGGAATCCCGCCGATGGACCTCCATACGGTCGACCTGTCGCGGTCACAGTTCGCGCTGACCGCTCTTTACCATTTCCTGTTTGTGCCGCTCACCTTGGGTCTCAGCTTCATGCTGGTCATCATGGAAAGCGTCTATGTCATGACCCGCAAGGAGATCTGGCGCACGATCACCCGTTTCTGGGGCATGCTGTTCGGCATCAATTTCGTGCTCGGCGTCGCCACCGGCCTGACCATGGAGTTCGAGTTCGGCATGAACTGGTCCTACTATTCGCATTATGTCGGCGACATCTTCGGCGCGCCCCTGGCGATCGAGGGCCTGATGGCCTTCTTCCTCGAAGCGACCTTTGTCGGCCTGATGTTCTTCGGCTGGGAGCGGCTATCGCGGGTCGGGCACCTCGCCGTCACCTTTCTGGTGGCGCTCGGCACCAACCTGTCGGCCCTGTGGATCCTGATCGCCAATGGCTGGATGCAGCATCCGACCGGCGCCGCGTTCAATCCGCAGACCATGCGCATGGAAGTCACCGACTTCGGCGCAGTGATCTTCAACCCGGTCGCCCAGGCCAAGTTCGTGCATACGGTCTCGGCCGGCTACGTCATTGCCTCGGTCTTCGTCCTCGGCATCTCGGCCCTCTATCTACTGAACGGCAAGTGGGTCAGCGTCGCCAAGCGGTCGATGGCCGTGGCGGCGGCGTTTGGCCTGTTGTCATCTCTGTCGGTCGTCGTGCTGGGTGACGAAAGCGGTTATACGCTATCCGATAACCAGAAGATGAAATTGGCGGCGCTGGAAGCCATGTGGGACACAGAAAAGGCGCCCGCCGGCATCACCCTCTTCGGCCTGCCCAACATGAAGACGCACCAGACGGACTACGCCATCCGCGTGCCCTATGTGCTGGGTCTGATCGCCACGCGCAGCCTGAATACCCCGGTCGAGGGCATTCTCGATCTCGTCGCGGCCAACGAAACCCGCATCCGTTCGGGCGTCATCGCCTATGACGGCGTCGAGAAGCTGAAGCTCAACGAAAACGACGTGGCCGCCCGCGCCGAGTTCGAGGCGCACAAGGCCGACCTGGGCTACGGCCTGCTGCTGAAGCGCTACGTCGCCGATCCGCGCACCGCCAACGAGGCCCTGATCGACAAGGCGGCCATGGATACCGTGCCCGACGTGCCGGTGATGTTCTGGGCCTTCCGCGTCATGGCCGGGATCGGCTTTGCCATGATCGCCCTGTTCGCCACCGCCTTCGTCCTGGTGACGTGGAACAAGGCCTTTACCAACCGGCTTTTCCTCCTCGTCTGCGTCTGCGCCATACCGCTGCCGTGGATTTCGACGGAGTTCGGCTGGGTCCTGGCCGAATTCGGTCGGCAACCCTGGTCGGTCGACGGCGTGCTGCCGACCTTCATGGGCGCCTCCAGCCTGAGTGCCGGCCAGATCTGGGCCTCGATCGTCGGCTTCACCCTGATGTATGCCGCCCTGGCGGTCATCGAGGTCAGGCTGCTGATCAAAACCATCAAGACCGGTCCCTATGCCTTCCGTTTCGGCCGCATGCACGACGATCCCGAGGTCAGCGAAAGCGCCTCGGGTGTTGTCGGACCGGCGGAATAAGGAGAAATTATCATGACTTCAATTCCCTTGGACTACCCCACGCTCCGCGTCATCTGGTGGCTTCTGCTCGGCGTGCTGCTGATCGGCTTCGCCATTTTGGATGGCTATACGCTCGGCACCCTGGCCTTGCTGCCCTTCGTCGCCCGCAAGGACGAGGAGCGCCGCGCCGTCATCAATACGGTCAGCGCCACCTGGGAAGGCAACCAGGTGTGGTTCATCCTGGGCGGCGGCGCCATCTTCGCCGCCTGGCCCTTCGTCTATGCCGTCAGCTTTTCCGGCTTCTATCTCGCCATGTTCCTGGTGCTGATGGCGCTGATCCTCCGCCCCGTCGGCTTCAAATACCGCTCCAAGCGCGCGGGCAAGGCGTGGCGGCGCAATTGGGACTATGCCTTGTTCGTCGGCGGCCTGATTCCGGCCCTGGTCTTCGGCGTGGCCATCGGCAATGTCCTGCAGGGCGCACCGTTCAGCCTCGACAGCGATCTGCGCGCCACCTATCACGATACGGTCCTGGGCGGACTGCTCGGCCTGTTCACCCCTTTCACCCTGCTGTGCGGGCTGATGTCGGTGGCGATGCTGGCCCTGCAGGGGGCGTGCTGGACCAGCCTGAAGCTGGAAAAGGGCGCGCTGCGCGACCGTGCCGTCGCCTTTGGCATCTGGGCGGGCGTCGCGGCGATCGTCCTCTTCCTGATCGGCCACGTCTTCATCCGCTTCGGCGGGCTCGGCTATCACATCGCGGCGGCGGTCCCGAGCGACGGGCCGTCAAACCCGACCCATGCCCTTGTGGTCAAACAGGCCGGGGCCTGGCTCGACAATTACGCCGCCCATCCGTGGATGTGGCTGGCTCCGGCGCTGGGCCTTGCCGGACCGCTCGTGGCGATCGTCAGCCTGCGGATGAAGGCCGACCCCTGGGCTTTTATAGGGGCTTCGCTCGGCGTGCTCGGCACCATTTCGACGGTCGGGCTGTCGATGTTCCCGATCATCCTGCCGAGTTCGGTCGACGTTCATTCCAGTCTGCTGGTGTGGACGGCGTCGAGCTCGCATCTGACCCTGTTCATCATGCTGTGCGTGACGCTGGTCTTCCTGCCGATCGTGCTGCTCTACACCGCCTGGGTCTACAAGGTGCTGTTCGGCCGCATCCAGGTCGCCAGCCTCAAGACCAACCCTGACCTCTATTGATCCGGAGCCTGCGCAATGTGGTATTTTTCATGGATTCTCGGCATCGGCCTGGCCGTCACCTTCGGCGTCCTCAACGGCATGTGGTTCGAGTTCAAGAGCGAGGACGATCCTGACTTCGAGGATCCGTTCAGGGACTGAGAAGGCGGAAAACCCCTTACACAAAACTTGCCCGCCCCTTCGCGAGCCGGGATGCCAACCTTACGGAGATGGGCCTAGATTTCGATCCAGGCCCATTTTTTATCGCCCCAATTCCTGTCGGAAGAAGGGAGCGGAAGGAGGCACTATGCCCAGGAACTATAATCAGGCGCCCACCGGCGGCACGACGACGACCGGCAAGGCCTACGAACCGGCCGTCACGCCCAGCCACAGCGACAGCGACGACACCAGCGTCCTGGGTGGCCGCAATGCCGGCACCGACCGTGACGTCCACGGTCAGTACGGCAAGGATTCCGAACACGCCGGCAAGCCAAAGGCCACGCCCGCCGCACCGCGCAGCGAGGCCGAACGCCAGCTCGACGACGCCACACGCTACGAAGAAGATGGACGCCACGAAGAAGATGGGCGCCACAAAGACGACGGCCGCAAGACCAAGCATTAAGGCTTCGCCGGCGGCGGCCGAGACCGAAAGAGGAGACCCCGATGTTCAATATTATCCGCAGCTTCGTGCAAGGTTACATGCACGGCCCGACCACCCACCGGCGCATGATGCGCACCGACAAGAAGGTGCGTGACGATCTGGCCGAGCATCAGATCGACCACATGGTCGAAGATACCTTCCCGGCCAGCGACCCTCCTTCCACATATTAGCGCTCAAGTGCCGCGAGGCTACTCGCATAAGCTCGGGCGCGCAGTCGCGCTTGCCATGCTGTAAACAGCTTGGAGTGATCCCGATGAAAAAGGCGCTTCATTGCTTCTGATGTCAGTCCAACACGCGCAGCCTCTGCCAGCAGGCCTCCAGGCCGGGCAGTACGCGCAGGATGGCGTCCTCGTCGCGACGCCATTTGTCCGGCGCGGGCGCGGTGTTGGTCTGGCGCGACAGTGGCAGCCGGCCGCGCGTTCGCGCCTGGAGCGCCGCGTCGAACGGCACGCGGGCGAAGTCGCACAGACGGCGAACGGCGGCCTCGGGGTCGGCGAGAAAGTCGTGATAATTGACGCGGGTCCAGTCTTCCGGCGGCAATGACTGCAGGTCATCGAGGGCGGTCTGATTGACGCTGCGCCATTGCCAGGCGGCGACCGTTTCCAGCGGCGCACCCCGCAGCATCTGCCAGCCCGGCGGCAATAACAGCGACCAGGGACCGTCCCAACCGGGCAGGTCGGGATAGGTGACCCATCCGCCGGACCGCCAGGCCTCCATGATGCTGCCCAGGTTCTCACGCGGATCGCGCCACAGGAAGATGAAGCGCGCGTCGGGGAAAATCTGTTTCAGGAACGGAATGCGCAAGGCGTTCTTCGGCGTCTTCTCCAGCAGCGGCGCGCCCTCGGCCGGCGGCCGGCCGCCGGGTCCCCGCAAACGGTCCAGCGCGGCTCGGCGGATGGCCGCGGCAATGGAAGCCGTGGCGTCGGTGGCCGTCAACCGGTTACTATCGACGCACGGCGCCCCCGGGCGCAACGCGACATGGTCTTCGACCAGCCAATGCGCTTCGCCGCCAAGAGAGTTGAACCCGGGCGTACAGGCCAGGGTTTCGAGCAGCAAGGTGCTGCCGGAGCGTGGCGCCGCGATGATGAAGACCGGCTTTTCCAGTGCGCGCTCGGCCCCGCTTGGTATGCGGGCGTTCGGCTGGGGCTCGACGGCCTTGGCGACCAGGTGCTCCAGCACGCGCTTTTCGAGCACCTGCAAGGCAGAGACGGCGTTGGCGCGCATGATAAGCCCGTCGGTCAGGAGTTTCGCCGCCGTGTGCACGGCGCCGGCCAGGCCGAGGAATTCCGCGCGTCCCTGCCCGTCCGTGCCATGCAGCGCGCAGAGCTGACGCCAATCGTCGACGAAATTGTCCAACAGCGTGTTGAACTGCGCGGCGCGCATCCGGGTGTCGGCGGTGTCGTTCGTCGTCACCAGCTCCGCGCGCAGGTCGTCGACCAGCCACTGCACCTCGGCGGCCGGCATGACCGCCGAACGCAGATTGGCCTCGGTCATCAGGCGCGGATTGGCGCCGGGTTTCCATGACAAGGTCGGCCATTGGTCGCGGGGCGGCGCCTCGCCACAGGCGAATCGCCAGAAGGCCGCCGTACCGGTCGTGTCGGCGACCAGATGGATGCGCGCCGCATCCGACTTGTTTTCCACATGATGTTGGCGCCAGTTGTCGAAGATCCAGGCTTCACCCGCCGCCATATGCACGGCTTGCCCGTCGCAGTGGAAGCTGACCTCCGGCCGGGTAAAGACCGGGACGTGCATGCGTACCCGCGTGTGCCAATTATAGTTGATGTCGGCATGCATGGGCACGCTGGCGCCCGCCGCGAGCCGCATCAGCCGCGAGCGGCCCCAGACCACGCCGAAGCTGGCCAGGGCTTGGCGCACATAAGGCATGGTCTCAAGCCAGCGCGTCGGCAGCATCTGCCCGTGGATGGTATCCGTCTCCTGGCCGCCGGCGGTAAGCAGCCGGGTGGCGCTATTGCCGGGCACCCGGTCCGGGTGAGGGACCCAAGCCTCGTCCGGCAAGGCCGCGACTTCGGCCTGAAGGCGCGCCACGTCGAAGTGCACAGGCAACTGGAAGAAAGGTTTGGACAGCTTCATCGGTCAATCCTGCCGCAAGACCTGTCTGAGATTGCTAAGGCCGCAGGCCATGGGTTCGCGCCGCACATCGATGATCATTGCCCCGGCAATATCAGATGAATCAAGCGGATGTGCCAGACATTATTCGGCATCTCGCGACGCGTTCATCCCGATTTGCCACGGCTCGTCTCTTTTACCCGCCAAATCAGTAGGGTAGCCGCAAGGCCTCCAGTACCCTCCGGTCGATCGTCTGCTGAATGCCAGGATAGTCCGCCCACGGATCGTCGATGGCTTTCAGCCTCTGCGGCACAGTGGCGACAGTGAAATCCGCCGGCTTCAACGCCGGCGTCAACTCGCTCCACGCCAGTGGCGTCGCCACCGTGGCGCCGGGCCGGGCCCGCACCGCATAGGGCGCGACGGCCGTCGCCGTCAGCTCGTTGCGCAAATAGTCGACGAATATGCGCCCCTTGCGCTTTTCCTTGCTCATATTGGCGATAAAGCGGTCGGGCGCGTCGTGTTCCATCGATTGCGCCACCGCGCGGGCAAAGGCCTTGATCGTCGGCCAGCCGTATTTGGGCGTCAGCGGCACGGTGACGTGCAGGCCCTTGCCGCCGGTCGTCTTGAGAAACGTCTTCAAGCCGAACTCCTCCATCCGTGTGCGCACCTCCTTCACGGCGTCGATGACGTCCGCCCAGGCGACGCCGGGATCGGGATCGAGGTCGAAGATGATCTTGTCGGGCAGGTCCGGCCGGTCGGCCTTGCACCCCCACGGATGCAGCTCGATGACGCCCCACTGCACCAGGGTGATCAGGCCGCGCGCGTCCTTGATCATCAGATAGTCTTCGTTGCGCCCCTTCACCGGAATGCCGGTGTCGAACAGGTAGGGCGACTGTTCGCGCGCGATATGGCGCTGGAAAAAGCATTGGCCGCCGATGCCTTCGGGGCAACGCACCATCGACAGCGGCCGATCGGCGATGAACGGCAGGATATGGTCGCGCACCGCGTCGTAATATTCGGCGAGGTCGCGCTTGGTAATGTCCGTGTCCGGATAGATGATACGGTCGGGATGCGAAATGCGCACGCCCCCCACTTCGGCATCGCCGGATTTCGCCTTGCCTGACGGCGTTTTCACGGGCTCATCCTCGCGTTCGGGTTTGGGTTCAGGCATGGTCTTCGTCACGTGTAGCGTCTGGTCGCGGCCAACCTCGGCCGCCGGCTTGTCCTCGCGCAGGCCCTGGAACGATGGATGGCGCAACCGGCCATCGGGCGTCCATTCGGCGAATTCGACCTCGCAGACGAGATCGGGCTTGACCCAGACGGCGCCGCGGCGGCCGTCGGCCGGCACGTCGGTGAACGCCGTCGCCTTGACCGCGCGGGCATCCAACAGCTGGCGCAGATCGAGCGATGTCTCATTGTCGAAACCGGTGCCGACCTTGCCGGCATAAATCAACTGCTCCTCGGCGTAGTAACCCAGCAAAAGCGCACCGATACCGCGTGCACCCCCCTTAGGTTCGGTAAAGCCGCCGATCACCAGTTCCTGGCGCTTATGGCACTTGACCTTCAGCCAGTTGCGATTGCGGCCCGAACTGTAGCGCGCATCGGCGCGCTTGCAGATCACGCCCTCATAGGCCAGACCGCAGACGTGCTCGAGCACGCTGGAATCATAGGCGAAATGCTCGCTGTAGAGCACGCGATCGCCGGCATCCCCCGACTCGAGCAGGGTCTTGAGCCGGCGCTTGCGCTCCAGCAGCGGCAGGTCGCGCAGGTCCTCGCCGTCGAGCGACAACAGATCGAAGACGTAGTATTGCAGCCGGTCGCTATGGCCGTGGCTCAGTTCGTCCTGCAGGGTCTTGAAGCTCGATGCGCCATTGGCGTCGAGCGCGACGATCTCGCCGTCGAGTACGGCGGATTTAACACCCAGTTCCCCGAGGTCCTGGGCAATGGTCTCGAACCTCGGCGTCCAGTCGAGCCCGGTGCGCGTCAACATCCGCGCATGGCCGCCTTCGACCAGCGTCTGGGTGCGATAGCCGTCGAACTTGACCTCGTGCACCCAGTTCGGCCCCGCCGGCATGGCGTCGGCGAGGGTCGCCAATTCCGGCTCGACAAAGGTCAAGCCGTGCAAATCCGCCGCGCGCGCCTTTTTCAGAGTCTTTTCATCCGGGTCCGGATGGCTTTTCTTGCGCGCCTTGCCGCCCTTCCATTCCTGGCTGCCTTCGGCGATCTCTTCCATGCTGCGGCCGGAGACGACGGAAGTCACATTATCGGTCAACAGGGTGTCGTGATCGCCTTCGTGGGCGATCTCGTCGTGATGCTTGATCAGCAGCCAGTTGTTTCTTCCACGGTCGGATGGACGCCCATGCATGCGCACCAGGGTCCATTCACCGCTCAGCCGCTCGCCATGCAGCTTGAACACCAGCTTGCCGGCTTTCAGACCCTCGTGCGGATCGCCCACCGGCTCCCAGGTGCCGCGGTCCCACAACATCACCGTGCCGCCGCCGTACTGGCCCATCGGGATGGTGCCTTCGAAGCCGCCATAGTCGACCGGATGGTCCTCGACCTCGACGGCCAGGCGCTTGTCGGCGGGATCGAGGCTCGGTCCCCTGGTCACTGCCCAAGACTTCAACACGCCATCCAGTTCCAGGCGGAAATCGTAGTGCAACCGCGTCGCCGCGTGCTTCTGGATCAGATAGCTGAAGCCCTCACCCTTCTTGCCCGAACGCTTTTTGACCTTTCCGGCGGGCTCCTGCGTGCGGGTAAAATCGCGCTTGCTCTGATAGCGGCTCAGTCCGTCATTGTCGGCCATAACGCAGTCACCCCGCCTTGCGCCGCCGTGACAGGCGTGGACGCGGCTTTTCCGCCGAGGTCCTGCTTTCCGGCGTCTTTTGCGCCTTCAGGCTTTCGCGCAAGGCATCCATCAGATTGACCACCTTGGCCGCCGGCCGTTCCGTCTCGACCGGGCGCGGTTCGCGGTGTTCGGCCTTGGCGTCGATCAGTTCCTTCAGCGCCTCGCGATAGTGGTCGTGGAACTTGCCCGCATCGAATTTCGTCGACTTGCGCTTGATCAACTCCTTGGCCAGATCGAGTTCCTCATCGGTGACCCGCGCCCGGGCGGCGTCCGCGAAATAGGGATCGCTTTCGCGCACCTCGTCCTCGTAGCGCAGGGTCTCGAGCAGGATACCCGAGCCGCAGGGCTTCAGCGAGCACAGCCGCTCGCGCCCGCCGATCGCCAACTGGCCGATGCCGACCTTGCCGGTTTCGCGCAGCGCGTCACGGATGACGGCGAAAGTGTCTTCCTGCCGGTCCTCGGGCACGACGAAATAGGGCGCTTCGAAATAGAGCTCGTCTATGGCGTCGGCATTGACGAACTCGACGATGTCGAGCGTCTTGGAGGACGGAATCTTCAGCCCCTTGATCTCGTCGGGGTCGAGCAGGACATATTCGCCCTTTTCGATCTCGTAGCCTTTGACGATGTCGTCGCGATCGATTTCCTCGTCGCCGGCCATCAGCTGGTTGTGCACGCGCTCGCCGGCGGGCTTGTAGATTTCATGCAGGGCGATCTGCTTGGAGCGGTTCAAGGCGGCGTAAATCTTAACCGGCAGCGACACCAGCGACAGCCGGATATTACCGCTCCAGTACGGACGAAGGGCCATGGATTGTTCCTCTCAGCGGCACCTTGAACCGAGGCGCTTTCCAGAACGGCGTTCAGCAAACCGTTAATATGTGACGCGTATCCAAATTGGAAAGTGCATCTTGAGGTTGGGTCCGAATGGTGCGCATCATTGCATAAAAATGCGATATGAAAGGCGAAAGATTCGCCGTTGACGTGCAAAGAAGCGTTTGTTTTCCCAGTATTTTGCCCCGCGTTTTTATCAAATCCTTATGGAATATTTATGTGCCGCCGGGCCGGTCTTATTGGATGCTTACGGCGCATATGAATATGTCATAAACGGCGGTGCCTGGGCCCTGGGGCGCCCAGACGCCGTCCTGGAACCGCTGCATGAAAAAGAACCTGTTGTCCGGCCTGATGGGTCGCCAGACCCGCGCCGACCTGATCGTGTCGCTTCTCCTGTCGCTGATCGCCGTTTTCTTTGTTATCAGCGGTATCGTCTCCTGGTACAATATCCGCACCGTCTATAACGACATCCAGTCCGTGCAAAGCACACACCAGGTGCTGCTGTCGCTGCAGGACATATTGTCGACCATGAAGGACGCCGAAACCGGTCAGCGCGGCTACCTGCTGACCGGCGACGACACCTATCTCGAGCCCTATACCTTGGCGAGTGCCAAGCTGGAACAGGACGAGGCGCAGATCGAGGAATTGAGCGCCAGCGTCCGCCCCTTGCAGGTGCGGGTCGTGCCGTTGCGCACGCATATCCGCGCCAAGATGGACGAATTGGGCGAGACCATCGCGCTCCGCCGCAATACCGGCTTCGACGCCGCCCTGGCCGTCGTCAAGACCAATCGCGGCAAGGCCGATATGGACGCCATCCGCGCCCTGGTCGGCGACATGCAGACCTCCGAGGAAGCGGTGCGCGTTCAACGCGTTACCGAGATGGACCAGGCCTACGCCGCCGCCATCGCCGCGACGCTCGCCACCGCCGCCATCGGCATCATCATCTCGATCGTCATCACCCTGGTCGTCAGCCGCGCCTCGGCGCAGCGGCGCAAGCAGGAATGGCTGCAGGCCGGTCAGCTCGGCATTTCCAGCGTCATGCTGGGCGAACAGCGCCTCGACCAACTGGGGCGCAGCGCGCTCGGCTTCCTCGCCGACTATTGCCACGCCCAGTCCGGCGCCTTCTATACGCGCGACGGCAATCTGTTCAAACGCACGGCGACCTATGGCGTGCCGGGCGAAAATGACGTCCCGGCGCAGTTCGCCTTGAACGAGGGCCTGCTCGGTCAGGCGGCCGCCACATCATCTCCGATGGTGCTGCGCGACGCGCCGCAAAGCCACCTCGTCGCCGGCGCGGCGCTCGGCGCCTGGCGGCCGCGCCACGTCCTGATCGTGCCGACCCAATCGGACGGCATGGTCGACGCGGTCATCGAACTCGGCTTCGTCCACGCGCTCGAAGCGGACGTGCCCGAACTGGTCGGCCAATTGGCGGAATCGATCAATACCGCCGTGCGTTCGGCCAATTATCGCGCCAGCCTGCAGAACCTGCTCGAGGAAACCCAGCGCCAGTCGGAAGAACTGCAAAGTCAGTCCGAGGAGCTGCGCGTCAATAACGAGGAGCTCGAGGAACAATCCCGCGCCCTCAAGGAGAGCCACGGCCGCCTCGAACAACAGCAGGCCGAGCTGGAAACCACCAATACCCAGCTCGAAGACCAGGCGCGCATCCTGGAGGGCCAGAAGGAAGAGCTCAACAAGACCAAGGTCGAGATCGAGCGCAAGGCCGCTGAGCTGGAACAGGCCAGCCGCTACAAGTCCGACTTCCTGGCCAATATGTCGCATGAACTGCGCACGCCGCTGAACTCGTCGCTGATCCTGGCCAAGCTTTTGTCCGATAATCCCGACGGCAATCTGAGCGACGAACAGGTCAAGTTCGCCCGCACCATCCTGTCGTCGGGCAATGACCTGCTGGTGCTGATCAACGACATTCTCGACCTGTCGAAGATCGAGGCCGGCCACATGGACGTCCGCCCGGAAAGCGTGCCGCTGTCGCGCCTGATCAGCGACATGGCGCGCACGTTCGAGCCGATGGCCCGGCAAAAGGCGCTGCAATTCGTCACGACGCTCGATCCCGAGCTCAGCCCGGCCATGGAAACCGACCGTCAGCGCCTGGAACAGGTGCTGAAGAACCTGTTGTCCAACGCCATCAAGTTCACCGAGACGGGTTCGGTGACGCTGAACATCGCCCGCGCGCCCGGCGGACGCATCGCCTTCGCCGTCACCGATACCGGCATCGGCATCTCCAAGGACAACCAGCAGACGGTGTTCGACGCCTTCCGGCAAGCCGACGGCACCATTTCGCGGCGCTACGGCGGCACCGGGCTCGGCCTGTCGATCTCGCGCGAACTGGCGCGCCTGCTGGGCGGCGAGATCACCCTGGCCTCGACGCCGGCCAAGGGCTCGACCTTTACCCTGCTGATGCCGCTGGTCTATGACGCCGCGGCGGTCGCCCCACGTCAGGTGCCCCTGGCGGCCGCGCCGGCGGCGGCCGAACGCAAGCCGGCGCAACGCAACGCCGCCCCCTCCCTGTACGCGGCCCCGCAAACCGCGCCCCAAACCGCGGCGCCGGCCCCCGCCCCGGCCGCGACCTTCCGCCTGATCGCCGACGATCGCGAGACCCTGAGCGGCGATACCCGGGTGATTCTGGTGGTCGAAGACGACGCGGCGTTTGCCGGCATCCTCTACGACTTGGCGCACGAACTGGGCTTCAAGGCCCTGGTCGCCGCCAATGCCGAGGACGCCCTGATCGTCACGCGCCAGTACATGCCGTCGGCCGTGGTGCTCGATGTCGGCCTGCCCGACCATTCCGGCCTGTCGGTGCTCGACCAGATCAAGCGCGACCCGCGGACGCGTCATATCCCGGTCCACGTCGTCTCGGGCAACGACTACACCCACGCCGCCCTGTCGCTGGGTGCCGCCGGCTACATGCTCAAGCCCGTCCGCCGCGAGGAACTGGTCGAGGCCTTCAAGTCGCTGGAAACCCGCCTGGCGCAGCGTATGCGCCGCGTGCTGATTGTCGAGGACGACCCCGTCCAGGCCGACAGCGTGGCGCAATTGCTGAAGTCCCACGACATCCAGACCGTCGCCGTGGGCACCGCCGCCGAGACGCTCGACCATTTGCGGGAGACGACCTTCGACTGCATGGTGCTGGACCTGACCCTGCCCGACGCCTCGGGTTATCAGTTGCTGGAGACCCTGTCGCGCGAGGAGGCCTATTCCTTCCCGCCGGTCATCGTCTATACCGGCCGCGACCTGTCCTATGACGACGAACAAAAGCTGCGCCGCTATTCCAAGTCGATCATCATCAAGGGCGCCAAGTCGCCGGAACGCCTGCTCGACGAGGTCACCCTGTTCCTCCACCAGGTGGTCTCCGAGCTGTCGCCCGAGCAACAGACCTTGCTGAAAAAGGCCAAGAGCCGCGACAGCATGCTGGAGGGCCGGCGCATCCTGATCGTCGAGGACGACGTGCGCAATGTCTACGCCGTCACCAACATCTTCGAACCGCTGGGGGCGATCGTGCAGATCGCGCGCAACGGCAAGGAGGCGCTGACCGCGCTCGAAGCCTCGAAGTCCGGCCCCGACGCCGCCATCGATCTGGTCCTGATGGATGTGATGATGCCGGAAATGGACGGGCTGACGGCGACGCGCGAACTGCGCAAGGCGCCGGAATGGAAAAAGCTGCCGGTGATCATGCTGACCGCCAAGGCGATGAAGGACGACCAGGAAAAGTGCCTGGAGGCCGGGGCCAACGACTATATGGCCAAGCCGCTCGACGTCGAGAAGCTGGTATCGCTGGTGCGCGTCTGGATGCCGAGATAATGGTTAGTACAGCTCAAACGCCGCATGGCTCCTCGCAACAGCTCGGACGGCCGCTTGGCCTTGCCGAACGCGTTGCGTTCGGAGATTTGCGTGAAGTGCGAGAATAAACGTGGGCACTTCGACCGACGACCTCGAAATCCGTTTGCTGCTGGAAGCGATTTACCAGAAGTACCACTACGATTTCCGTGGTTACGCCATGGCCTCGATCAAGCGCCGCCTGTTCCAGGCGCGCGAGCGTTTCGGGGCGCGGTCGTTCTCGATGCTGCAGGACATGGTGCTGCACGACCCGCACATGCTGGGCGAGATTCTGCCCTATCTCACCGTCCAGGTGTCGGAACTGTTCCGCGATCCGCTCTATTTCCGCGCCATCCGCGAAAAGGTCGTGCCGCACCTGAAGACCTACCCGTCGCTCAAGGTATGGATCGCCGGCACGGCGACGGGCGAGGAGCTCTATTCTTTCGCCATCCTGTTCCGCGAAGAGGGGCTCGAGGACCGGACCATGTTCTACGCCACCGACATCAGCTCGGAGGCGTTGAAGACGGCCGAGGCAGGGGTCTACGACCTGTCGCGGATGAAACTGTTCACCGAGAACCACCGCCTGTCGGGCGGCAAGTCGTCCCTGTCGGACTATTACACCGCCGCCTACGGCGCGGCCTCGTTCGACAAAAGCCTGCGCAAGTCGACGGTGTTTTCCGACCATTCCCTGGCCACCGACGCGGTGTTCGCCGAAACGCACCTGGTGTCGTGCCGCAACGTGCTGATCTATTTCAACCGCGAGCTTCAGGACCGCGCCATAGGCCTGTTCTCCGGCTCCCTGCTGCGCAAGGGATTCCTGGGTCTGGGCTCGAAGGAGACCCTGCGTTTTTCGCCGCACGCCGACGGCTTTTCCGAATTCGCCCGCGACGAGCGCATCTATCAAAGGCGCGACCAGTCATGAGTTCGCCGCCCATCCGCATGCCGGCCCCGACAGGCGCCAAGTCCGTCGCCGCGCCGCTCGAAGCCCCCGTCGAGGCGATCGTCATCGGCGTCTCGGCCGGCGGCATCAAGGCCTTGTCATCCATCCTGCCCGCCCTGCCGGCGGACTTCCCGGTGCCGATCCTGGTGGTCATCCACCTGCCGCCGGCGCGCAAGAGTCTCATCGCCGACCTGTTCGAGGACAAATGCCTGCTGGAGGTGCGCGAGGCCGAGGACAAGGAGATCCTGACCCCCGGCGTCATCTATTTCGCGCCCCCCGACTATCACCTGCTGGTCGAGACCGATCGGTCGCTCAGCCTGTCGTCGGAGGAACCGGTGATGTTCTCGCGCCCCAGCATCGATGTCCTGTTCGAAACCGCGGCCGATGCCTATGGCCCGGGGCTGGTCGGCATCATCCTGACTGGCGCCAATCCCGACGGCGCGGCGGGACTGAAGGCGGTCCGCGATGCGGGCGGCCGCGCCATCGTCCAGACCCCGGCCCACGCCTTCGCCTCGGCCATGCCGGAGGCGGCCTTGCAATCCTGCCCGGAAGCAGTGCCAATGGATCTCGAAGACATCGCGGCCTATTTGCAGAACGCGGTAAAGCCATGATGTTTCTTTTTCGCTCAAGCGCCGTCTGGAGTCACTCAAAGTGATAACGCCATGAACGCCAAGCCCAATCTGTCGCGCCTGGGAACAACGGCCAGACCGCTCGCGCCGGTGCATTTTCTGCTGGTCGACGACCTCCAGGAAAACCTGTTGTCGCTGGAAGTGCTGCTGCGCCGCGAAGGCCTGGTGCTGCTGAAGGCGACCTCGGGCGATGAGGCGCTGGAACTGCTGCTCAAGCACGACGTCGCCCTCGCCCTGCTCGATGTCCAGATGCCCGACATGGACGGCTTCGAGCTGGCCGAGACCATGCGCGGCCACGAACGCACAAGGCGCATCCCGATCATCTTCCTGACCGCCGGCTCGACCGACCGCCAGCGCCGTTTCCGCGGCTATGAAGCCGGCGCCGTCGACTTCCTGGAAAAGCCGCTCGAGCCCGACATTCTGCGCAGCAAGACCGACGTGTTTTTCGAGCTATACCGTCAACGCCAGCAGATCGCCGTGCAGCGCGACGATCTCGAGGCGCGCGCCGAAGAGAACAATCGCCTGCTCAACGAGACGCGGCAACAGGCCGAGGCGCTGCGCGAGACCGACCGGCGCAAGGACGAGTTCCTGGCCATACTGGCGCACGAACTGAGAAACCCTTTGGCGCCGATTTCCAATTCCGTGGCGATCCTGGCGTCGGACAAGCTGCCCGTTCACGTGCGCGACGAGGCTTTGCAGATGATGGAGCGCCAGGTGAAGCAGATGGTGCGCCTGGTCGACGACCTGATGGACGTGTCGCGCATCACGCGCGGCAAGGTCGAGCTGAAGACCGACGCCATCGACCTGGGCGAGGTCCTCGGCTGCGCCGTCGAGATCTCCCAGCCGCTGATCGACCAGCTTGGCCATAAACTCAGTTTTAACCGGCCGCAAAATCCTGTTAAACTGCATGCCGACTTCACACGGCTCGCGCAGGTGTTTTCCAACCTGCTCAACAATGCCGCCAAGTACAGCCCCGCGGGCGGCGAAATACGCCTCGAGGTCGATGTTCACATGGACAGTGTCGATGTCCGCGTAAAAGACAAGGGCATCGGCATTCGGGCGGACATGCTGGAGCATATCTTCGACATGTTCGCCCAGGTCGACGATTCGCTCGAACGGTCACAGGGCGGGTTGGGTGTTGGTCTGACCCTGGTAAAAAAGCTGGTCGAAATGCATGGCGGCCGCATTGCCGTCCATAGCGGCGGCCTCGGCAAGGGAAGCGAATTCATGGTGCATCTGCCGACAATCTCCACGGGCCCGGCGGCCTCCGTCACCGACGAACCGCGTCCCCAGGCGGCCGCGGGTACAGGCCTGCGCATCCTGATCGTCGAGGACAACGAGGCCCTGGCCCAGACCACCGGCTGGATGGTCGAGATGCTGGGCCACGATTACCGCCTGGCCGGCAACGGCAAGGACGCCCTGGCTTTGGCCGCGGAGTACCGGCCGAATGTGGTGATGATGGATATCGGCCTGCCGGGCATGAACGGCTACGACCTGTGCGCCGCGATGCGCGCCGAACCGCACCTGAAGGACACCATCTTCATCGCCCAGACCGGCTGGGGCCAGGACGAGCATCGCCAGCGCGCCAAGGCGGCGGGCTTCCACCATCACATGGTCAAGCCGATCTATCTCGAATCGATGGAACAGTTGCTGCGCCGGATCGAGGACGAGATGAAGGCCGGGGCCTAAAGGTTTTTGGCCACGGAAGACACGGAAAAACACGGACTTTCGGCCCATCCGGCTGTCCGCGAAGCGCTTCATATCCGATAGGTGGCCGTAGGTCGTTCAGAATCCGCGAATAGGCTCCCCCGAGCCTAGTTTCCGTGTTTTTCCGTGTCTTCCGTGGCCAAAAAGATCTTCAAGCCGCGTCCGACGCCATACCGCGGTCGCGCCGCTTGGGTCGGTCGCAGGCCGCATCGGCCTTGCCCCCCCCAACGCGGCGGCTATCCCGCGCGTTGCAGGGACTGGACGAAGCTTTCGACCTCGGCCTCAAAGGCTGTCGCCTGGTCGCAAAGGCCGGTCGACAGGTCCTTCAGTTGCGCCGAAGCCTCTCCCGTTTCCTGCGCCGCGCGATTGACGTCGACAATCGTTTCACTGACCTCGCCCGTCCGATGGGCGGCGCGCGCGGCATTGCCGGCGATCTCATGGGTCGCCGTGCCTTGCTGCGACACGGAGACGGCGATCGACCGGGCGATGTCGCGGACATTGTCGACCGTGACGACAATGCTGCGTATCGAGCCCACGGCCCGCGTCGTCGCCGATTGAATCTCCGCGATCTTGTGGCCAATGTCGCCCGTCGCGTTCGCGGTCTGGGTGGCCAGCGCCTTGACCTCCGAGGCCACGACCGCGAACCCGCGTCCGGCCTCACCGGCTCTTGCCGCTTCAATGGTCGCGTTGAGCGCCAGCAGGTTTGTCTGCGAGGCGATATCGTTGATCAGGCCCACGACCTCGCCGATCTGCTCGACCGCGTCCGACAGGGCGCGAATGTCCGCCGCCGTTTGCTCCGCCTCGACGACCGCGCCGCTTGTGATATCGTTGGCCTGCCTAACCTGCTCGCCGATCGCTTGGACGGACGCCGCCATTTCTTCGGTCGCCGCGGCGGCGGACTGCACATTCGCCGTCGCGTCTTCGGCCGCGCTGGCCACCACCTGGGTCTTGCGCCCCGTATCCTGAGCGGCCTCGAAGAGGCTTGCCGCCGATTTCGAAACCTGCATCGAGGACAGCGTGAATCGTTCCACCAGATTTCCCACGCGCGACCGGAAGCGATCCGCGATCATATTGCGTTCCTCTTCGATCCGCTGTTCGCTCTCCGCCTTAGTCGTCTCGACCCGTGCGGCCTCGCTTCGCGCCATGGCCTGCGCCGCTGCTGCCGCCTCGATCGCCTTTTCGGTGGCCTCGAACATGCTTTCGAGCTTGTAGGCAATCACGACAAGCGCGGCCGTCTCGAGGATCAATATGGTGGCGTGAATCAGGACGCGGAAGACGTCGCTATTGCCTTGCGGAAACACCGCGAGCGGCAGCGCAAAGTTCAAGACCAGATGATGAACCGCGACAAATCCCGAAAAGGCGACCAGCGGACGCCAGTCGCACCACCCGGCCAGCACGGCCAGCATGGCAAAGAAATACATGTGGCTGTCGATCTGCTCGGGCGTCCCCCGGATAGCGTAGACGATCATCGAGATCGAAGCCGCCGCCGCGATCGCGGTCGAAAGCCGTGTGATTATAGCGGTATGGTCACGACTCCAGAAGTAGGTCGCACCGGCGACGGCGAGCGCGCCGACGATGGTGATGCCCAAATCCGGCCTGCCTTGTGTCAGCCAGGAGAGACCCAAGACGAGGGCGACATTGGCCCAAAGGCCCATGATCAAGAATGTGCTGAAGCTCGAACGAATAGACGGCAGGTTTTGCATCTTTGATCCTAATGGCAACCGGCGATGAGACCGGCGTCGAACACGATCAGTGCCCCCTGCCGGTAGAGTTTGGATATGAAGGCGTCGTCGAAGCGACGGTTTCGCGCCCCGGCACTCGATCGAACGATCATGACGAAAGGCCAGCGCCCGACACTCACCAGGGTCGCGCCGGCGCGGGTCGCGACGATCGCCGCGAGATTCGGTGGCGACCACGGGGAAACAATAATAGCGAGGTCTCCCGCGGGCTTCGGTGTCGCGAAGACGCAAACCGACAGAAGGGACACGGCCACGGCGTATGCCGCGAAGCGCCAAGCCACACCTGTCTCCGGCATTGCCTCCCCTTTGATCACGACGACTCCCTGGCGATTTGCGAAGACATTCCAACAAAGAATTGGCGCTCTTCCGCCGACAAAAACGCATTCAATCGATGGTAAATCGCGACAAACACGTCGAATGAAACCGCCTAAAGATAAGTATCTTCCGTCAAATACTGTAATAAATTACTAAATTTTCCTCCGTAAGCGCTTGACAAAGTACGTATGCGCTATTGATAATTATCAATTGCGGCACGCAATAATGTATTTGTAAAATAGTTTCGTAGGTGCGCAACAATTATTGCACGCATCGAACGGTGATCATCTTGATATATTATTGGTAATTAATTCCGATGCATATCGCGAATACGCACGTCAACGGGCCTGCGGCACGCATCGCCCCGCCATATTTTACATGCGGAAGGGCAATGGGGGCTTGAGCAGACTGGCAAATAAGACGGCCACGCACACTCGCGCGTCGCGGGCAATGCCGGCGCGGATTTGCCGTCAAAGGCGCCTTGATCAGGCCGCGTTCGAGGCCATGCCCCCGTCGCGCCGCTCAGGCCCGTCATAGGCCGCGTCGACCCTACGCCGGCGGCACGGGCCGACATAGTTCGGCGACTGCACGAAAGGCCGCTGATAATCGACCACGGCGACGATGCGCCGCCACAGATCGCGCGGCGTCACCGGCTTGCAGCAGATTTCCGTCACCCCGGCGTCGCGCGCCGCCTCTATGCGCGGTCGCGACGAATGCGCCGTCAGCAGGATGATCGGCACGAAGCGATCGTGCGTGCCGGGCGAACTTCGGATGCCCCTGGTAAAGGCAAGGACGTCGAGGCCGCCGATCATATAGTCGGTGATGATGATGTCGATGCCGCCGCGCAACTGGTCGAGCGCCACGTCGGCCGTCGCGACCCGCACGATCTTGCGCGCCCCGAAACCGCGCAGGATCGTCTCCACAATGTTGAGCATGTGGACATTATCGTCGATGAGCAGAAACTTGACTTGGGTAAGCCCGACCATGCATGCGACCGAAATATGCGTGCAGACCGGGCCAGCGTATCACCCCCTGCGCGCTTACACGTAACGGTGATACGGGGGGATTTATATTTACTTAAAGGTGCACAACCTGAGCGCGCCACCTCTGTGGATAAGTTGGAATTAGGTACTGGCCAGGTGATTCAACAGGGCGCGCAGCCGCGCCGGATCGACCGGCTTGTGGATCAGGAAGATCTCGGCCTCGCCGACGCGGCGCATCAGTTCGGGATCGACATCGCCGGTGACCAGCGCCAGGCCCGGTATGATCTCACCGGGCCGCGGGGCGCGCGCCTTCAGCCCGGCCAGGAAATCGAGCCCGGCATGGCCTTCGCGCAGACGGTGATCGCTCAACACGACCTGATAGGGCGGTCCTTCCAGCGCCGCCTTGTCCAGCGCCGTCTGGGCCGACACCGTGTCCTCGACAATGGTATAGGTGACGCCCCAGCCCTTCAATAACAGGCTGAGCGCCTCGCGCACCGCCGGATCGTCGTCGACGATCAGCACGCGCAGCCGCGCGATCGGCGCGGCGCCGGCGATCATCGGCGCCACCGTCACGGCCTGCGGTTCGGCTTGCGGCAGGGCAAAGCCGAAACGCGAACCGCGCCCGAACTGCGAGTCGAGCTCGATCGTCGTGTCGAGCAGCTCCGCCGTGCGCGCGGCGATGGCCAGGCCCAGGCCCAGGCCCTTGCGCCGATCGCGCTCGGCATTGCCGATCTGCACGAACTCCTGGAAAATGCGCTGGCGATCGTCCTCGGCTATACCCTCGCCGCTGTCCCAGACCTGCAGAACGATGCCGGCGCCGCGGCGGCGGGCGCCTACCACCACGCCGCCGGCGTGGGTATAGCGCAGGGCATTGGCGATCAGATTGACCAGGATCTGTTCGGTCAGCACCTCGTCGGCCATGACCCACAGGGCGCTCGGCCGCAGCCGCAGCCGCAAACCCTTGCCGCGCGCCTGGGGCATGAGGATGTGCTCCAGCCGGTCGAACATCGGCTGCAGGGCGAAGGGCCGGCGCACCGACTTGACCGCGCCGGCCTCCAGCCGCGACAGGTCGAGCAGGCCGTTGAACAGCCCTTCCATGGCGGCGATATTGTCCTGGATATGCGTCACCACCTGGGTCGCGTCGTCGGCCAGTTCCAGCGATTTCAGCGCGCCGGAAAACAGCGAAAGCGCGTACAGCGGCTGGCGCAGGTCGTGGCTGGCCGCCGCCAGGAATTGCGACTTGGCGAGATTGGCGGCCTCGGCCTGGCGGCGGGCGACCTCGGCGCGTTCGCGGGCGCGCTGGGTTTCGGCCAGCAGGTGGATGTTCTCGAAGCGGATGGCGAAACCGTCGCGCAGGACACGGTTCTGCACGCGCGCGAACAGCACCATGATCAGGGCGAACAGGGCCGAGGCCAGGCCCAGCACGATATGGCCGAAATCGCCCAGCATCAGCATCTTCAACAGGACCATGATGAAGATGGTGACGACGAAGGCGTAGCAGCCGGGCAGGTTATAGGCATTGCCCGGCGTCGAGCCGGCCGAGATGCCGTAAAGGCCGCATAGCGTCAGCGAAATGCTGACCGGCTGAGCCGGTGCCGAGAACAGAAAGATGGTCGAGCCCCACATCACCCCGGCGACCAGCATGTAGAGTGTATAGGCCAGCGCCCAGGGCTTGAGCGCCTCGCCCTGCGGCGCGCGGCGGCGATAGACGGCCAGGAGGCCGAAACGCGCCACCTGGGTCGCCAGTTGCACGACCAGCCAGGCGATCACCACCGGATGCGGCGAATAGGTCCAGGCGGTGAACACCATGAAGATCGTCACCACACCGGCGGCGACGGCGGAATTGGGCACCTGTTTGTACAGGGTCAGTATGCACTGGTGATCGATGGCCGCGGCATCGATGCGGTCGCGCGCCGTGTCGGTCACCTCCGCCGCAGCGCTCATCCTACGTGATCAGGCCGCGGCGGCGCGCTTCCATCACCGCGCGCACCCGCCCCTGCACGCCCAGCGACTTGAAGATCTCGGTCATGTGCGCCCGCACGGTGCGTTCGGCCAGGTTCAGCCGGGTCTCGATCTCCTTGTTGGCGCAGCCCTGGGCCAGCAGATCGAGCACTTCGAGCTGGCGCGGCGTCAGGTCGTCATCGTCGTCGTCATCGGCCGCGCCGCGATCGTCGAACCACACGCCGCCGGCCAGGATGATATCGAGCGCCGCCATGATGGCTTCGGGGCGCGCGCTCTTCGACAGGAAGCCCGAGGCGCCCTGGTGCTGGGCACGCAGCCGGGCGGTGCGGTCGTCGCGGCCGGAGATCATGACGCGCGGCGTCAGCGGGTCGAGCCGCGCCAGGTGCTGAAGCGTGTCGAAGCCGTCGGCGTCGGGCAGCATGATGTCGATGAGAACGCAGCTCAGCGGATGCACCTCGGCCAGCATCTGCCGGCCGGCGGCGGCCGTATCGACCGTGGTGACGGTGAATCCGGGACGCAGGGTCCGGCACGACGCCGTGAAGCCGTCGCAGAACAAGGGATGATCGTCGATCAGCAGGATATGAGTCATGCGCCCCGGCCGGATTCCGCAAACCACTGTTATCAGACGTTGCTGATATAGCAACAATCGGCGGAAACCGGGAGCTATTTTTGTGAGGACCGGCAAGACCTTGCCCTGGCCGGCCTGGGGAGGTTGACGTCCAGGGCGGCTTGTCCGCCGCCATGGGCATACGCTTAGCCTTCGGCGGCGTGATCCTGGATGGCGCGCGCCAGGGCCAGCAGTTGCGCCTGGGGCAGGTCGGACACGGCGAAACAATCCAGCCGGCCGCGCCGCCAGGCGACAATTCGCACGCCGTCCGCCTTAACAAGGTGGGGCTGGACCGAAGGCGACGACGGGCCCCGGTCGGGGTCCGCATAGGCGTAGAAGTCGGCGACTTGACTGCCGCAGCGATAAACCAGGCTGGCTACGGGCGTGTGTGCGATAGAGGCGGATCGTCCTCCCGCCAAATGGCAGCCGCCCGCGGATTGAAGGACCGGCGGGACGACGGAACGCCGCGTTTTGAACCAGCCGCGCACCGTTTCCGGCGCGCTCGACGCCAGATCGACAAGGTGCCCGTTCGCCACCGCGTTCACATGATCGGACAGGATCCGATCCTGCATCGAGGGGGCCGCCAAAAGAACCGCCCCGGCGATCGCGGCGGCCATCAGACCGGCCGCGGCCGGTAGACGCATGGCGCTGCGCGCCTCCAGCCGATGAAGCCGCCCGAGCACGCGGGCTTTCAGGTCGTCGGGCATCAGCGGCGACAGATCGGCAGCCGACAAAGCCACTTTCAGCGACATGATCGCCTTGAGCTCGGCCCGCCAGTACGCGCTCGTCGCGAGGCGGGATTCGACCGCCCGGGCGGCGGCCGCATCCAGTTCGCCGTCGGCATAGGCGTTGATCTGCATGCAAAACTCGAAATCCCGTATCATGCCGGTGCTCCGGCCATGCGGCGGCGAAACGGATCGCGGTCGCGTGAGATCCGTGACACGACCGTCGCGGCGGGAACGTCCAGAATGTCGGCGATCGCCTTGTATGACATGTCTTCCAAGTCCTTTAGCAGGATCACCTCGCGAAAAACGGGGGGAATGGCCATGATGGCCGACGTCCCCGCGGTCAGGTTAAATTGAACACCAGTTTCCGCTAACTAAACGGTTGGGCATCTCCCCTTATTCCCGGAGGCGGAATTTATTTTTCGGCTGGATTTGGGAATAAAAGCCGATGTGTCGCGTTTTTGAACTGTCCACTTTATTGCAAAGGAACAGCCAAGATGACCGACACCCCCGATGACGCAAATGGCGCCTCACGCCGTGAACTCCTGAAATGCTCAGCCTGGGCCGGCACCGGCGTCGTCTGGGCGATGGCGGGCGGCGTTCCGCAGGCCTTCGCCCTTGATGCCCTGCCCAAAGGCCAGACGCACTACCTGTTCGCCCAAATCAGCGACACCCACATCGGCTTCAACAAGGCGGCCAATCCCGATCCGATCAAGACGATCACCGAGGGCATTGCCAAGATCAAGGCGATGCCGGTCAATCCGTCGGTCATTATCCACACCGGCGATATCACCCATCTGTCCAAGCCCGAGGAGTTCGACACGGCAGCGCAGTTGATGGGCACCCTGCCCGCGCCCGTGCGCTACGTCCCCGGTGAACACGATGCGCTCGACGAAGGCGCGGGCAAGCTGTTCCTGGAGCGTTTCGGCAAGGGTACGAAGGGCGCGGGCTGGTACAGCTACGACCTTGGCGGAGTCCACTTCATCGCCCTGGTCAATGTCATCGGCTTCGACAACGGCAAGGAAGCCAGCCTGGGCGCCGAGCAAATTGCCTGGCTGAAGGACGACCTGCGCGCCGTGCGCCACTCGACGCCTATCGTCCTCTATACCCACATTCCGCTCTGGGATGTATACGCGCCCTGGGGTTGGGGGACGACCGACGCCGCGCCGGTGATCGAGATGCTGCGGCCTTACGGCTCGGTGACGATCCTGAACGGCCATATCCACCAGATCCAGCAGAAGGTCGAAGGCAATATCACCTTCCATACCGCGCGTTCGCTAGCCTACCCGCAGCCGGCGCCGGGCGCCGCCCCCTCGCCAGGTCCGATGACCGTGCCCGCCGACCAGCTTCGCGACTATCTCGGCATCACGAGTGTCAACGTCCTGCGCGGCAAGCACAGCCTGGCCCTTACCGACACCAAACTGTCAGACAGCTGAGGTCATCCATGAAATATCTTCTCGCTTCCCTCGCCGTCATCTCGGCTACGCTGGTGACGACAGCCTGCTCGCAAGCCCCCGCCCAGGCGCAAGTCCCCGCGGCGGCGCAAGCCGCCGAACGCGTCATCGAGATCAAGAACTACATGTTCATGGAGGTCACAGTTCCAGCCGGAACCAAGGTCACCTGGATCAATCGTGACGAAGTGCCTCACACGGTGATCGAGCGGAACAAATTGTTCCACTCGGCGGCTTTGGATACCGACGACAAGTTCAGCTACGTGTTCAACACACCCGGCACGTACGATTACTTTTGCTCCCTGCATCCATACATGGTCGCCAAGGTTATCGTGACGCCCGCCAAACCCTCTTGATCGCCACGCTACACTCCCCCCGAAGTAGCGTGTGCCCGCGGACCGGGGCCTCTTCCCCCCCGGTCCGCACCCCGGCCAAGCGCCTGTTATGTCCGCTCAACGCCGAATTGGGCCGGAGGATGTGGGCCCTACGCCTTCGTCGCCCTGCAACGGGCCACCGGTCTGGGGAAATGATCCTGCGCGTTCGGCCTATCTCAGGGCGCGACCCAACGCCACTCGCCAAACAGATTGCCGGTCGCCTGCGACGGCGGCACAAAGACGAGGGTGGCGACGTCCGACGTGCATTGCCGGCGGATGATGGCCGCACGGTTCATCTGGCCGGGAAGGGCCACTTCGACCGTGAAAGCCTTGCCGGCGCCGATGATTTCGACCTTGCCGTCCTTGACCTGGCCGGACAGGTCGGTAATGCCGCCGCCCTTGAAGCTGTACTTGCCGGCGGCGTCCTGGTCGACCTCGTAGGAGGGCTGGTGGTCCGGGTCGACGCTTTTATCGACCGCGATCGCGTAGCCCGTGTGAATGGGCTTGTCGTTGGCGTCGAGCACCTGGAACACGATCTTGCACGTGCGGTCGGTCGGCGTAACGCCGGTGGCGTCGGGCCACGACAAGGGCGGTTCGGCGGCGGCCAAGGCCGGCACCAGCCAGGCTCCGGCCAGGAAGATGGCGACATATTTGACGGTTTCGGGCAGCCTCATCGCGCATCTCCCGGAGCACTTCCCGATAAAGTGGACGCCACTTTATCGGATAAGAAGTGCGACCAAATATAAAGCCAGAGTAATTTCTCGATCAGCATGATCGGGAAATGCTCTGGTCGAATGCGCCACGTGACGCTCGGGAAAGGACACGCCGTGGCACGCCTCAAGCTATGCGACGGCCGGCGGCGCCACAATTGCCTATATAGGCGCCTCGGGGACGCCAATTTTGCGTGGGTTTCCGATGAAGCCGGTTTCCGGCGGAGCCGTCAACGGGACTTGCCATCCGGCGCCGCGGCCCGCAGACTGTCCGAAAAAAACAAGGACAATGCCGGATGCTCACCTATACCGTCCTCGATCCCGAGGCGCACCGCGACCTGTGCATCACGGCCGGGCCGCAGGTGCGCTTCGGCAGCGCCGTGCCCTTCGTCGCCGTCATTCCCGCCGAATTCGCCCGCATCGCGGCGCATCACCCCATCGTCCTGCGTCGTAACAGTCAGACGGATGTGCTCGAACCCGTCGCCATGCTCGGCTTCCGCGCCGGCGAAAATCTGTTCCTGACGCGAAACGGCTGGGCGACGCCGCACATTCCGCTCGAGTTCCAGCGCCAGCCGTTCAAGACCGTCCCCGGCCCCGGCGGCGATCCGGTCCTGGCCTTCGACGGCATGAGCCCGCGCGTCCAGCGCATCGGCGGCGAGCGGCTGTTCCTGCCCGGCGGCGAGGACAGCGACTACCTCGCCCGGATGCGTGTCCTGGTGGCGCAGTATGACGACGGCGCGGCGGCGGCGCAGGCCTATAGTCAGGCGCTTGCCGCCTTGGACCTGATCGCCCCGGCGCACCTTGAGGTCCGCTTCGGCGACGGCGTCGAGATGCGCATCCCGGACCTGTATCTGATCGACCGCGCGCGCTTCGACGCGCTCGACGATGCGGCGGTGATCGGGCTGCGCCGGGCCGGCTGGCTGGAACCGATCTATATCCAGATGGCGTCGCAGGTGCAGGTGGCCAATCTGGTCGCCCGCCGCGACGGGATGGCCCGCTGAGCGGGTCGCGGCCAGGAGACCGGTGGGCCTATTTCAGATAGGTGTCGAACCAGCCGACGACGCGTTGGGTCAGGTCCTTGACGTGCTCGGGCTGGCGAATGCCGTGGCCTTCGCCTTCGTAGATCATCAGCGTCGTCGGCACGCCCATCTCCTTCAGGCCATGCCAGAATTCCTGCGACTGCGGCCACGGGCATTCGACGTCGCGCTCGCCGACATAGATGAAGGTCGGCGTCTTGGCGTTCTTGATGTAGCGGATCGGCGACAGCTTGTCGTAGATCGCCGGGTCGTCATAGAAGGAGGCGCCGAAATAGGGGATCATCCACTGGTCGATACCGTTTTCGCCGTAATAGCTCGACCAGTTCGAAATGCCCGCCCCGGCCGCCGCCGCCTTGAAACGGTTGGTCTGGGTCACGGTCCACATGGTCATCAGCCCGCCGTACGAGCCGCCGGTGATGCCGAGGCGCTTGTCATCGACCGGCGCCGCCTTTTCGACCGCGTCGACGCCCGCAAGTATGTCGCGCAGGTCGCCGCCGCCGAAGTCGCGCCGGTTGGCGGCCGTGAAGGTCTCGCCCTGGCCGTAGGAGCCGCGCGGATTGGGCTCGAAGACGAAATAGCCGGCCTTCAACAGGTCGACCGCCGTGCCGCTGGCCGAAAAGGACGGGGTCACCGCTGCCGCCGGGCCGCCATGGACGATGGTCACCATGGGATAGGTCTTGCCCGGCGCGACATCGAGCGGCGAAAGCAGCCAGCCCTCGACGGTAAAGCCTTCATTGGTCCAGGTGATATTGGTCGCCTTGAACGGCGAGGTGACGGCATCATTGTCGTGGGTGATCGCCTGCATGGCGCCGAGCGGACCGGTGACGATGCGCTGGGCCGTGGTGAAGCTGGCGGCGACGGCCGCCGCCGTCTTGCCCGAGGCGTCGAGCGAGAACTGGCCGATATTGGTGTCGCCGCCCTTGGCCAGGAGGGTCACCCCCTTGGCATCCACGCGGCCGATATCGGTCTCCCCATTGACGTTCATGCCGGCGATCAGGCCGGACGTCGTCAGGGTCAGCGAGGTGAAAGTGCCCTTGTAGCCGGGCGTCAGGTCGACCGGAGCGCCGCCGGCCAAAGGTACGGCGTAGACGTCGCCGCCGATCGAGCCGAAATCGCTCATCAGCCCGCCGATGACATAGACGGTCTTGCCGTCGGCCGAGACCGTCGGCATGTTCATCTGCATGTTGGGCGCGGCGATGACGCGTTCGGCGCCCGGCGCGAAGGCTTCGAGCTTGGCGGTCCACCAGTTGTCGTCGCCATCGCCCTTGGCCGCGGTCGCGACGAAGCCCTTGCTGTCCGGCGTCCATTGATATTCGTAGACCCAGGTGTCGGCGGGCGAGACGAAGCTGATATCGCCGCCCGCTAACGGCACCGTGGCGATGCGCTGCTCGTCGGTGACGGCGGCGATGCCGATCTCGCCGACCAGGTGCGTGCCCGGCTGGGTGGCGCCGGTCTGCTTGTGCGCGCCGGTGACGGCCAGCAGGGCGATGGTCTTGCCGTCCGGCGACCAGCGCGGCTGGTTGGCGACGCCGCTGATCGTCGTCAGCACCCGCGTCTTGCCGTCCTCCAGCACGTAGAGCACGGCCGTGCCCGCCTTGGCGTCGGAGGCCAGGAAGGCCAGCTTCGTGCCGTCCGGCGACCAGGCCGGCGAGGCGTAGCGGCAGGTGACGCAGGGGTCATAGCTCGCCGTCACCTTGCCCGTCAGATCGCGCAGCGTGATGGCGCCATGGGCCATCATGCCGCCCGTGCCTTCGAAGGTCACCATGCGGTCGCCCCTGGGCGACAGGGTCAGGCCCATATAGCTATGAACCGTGGGGGTGACCGGCGCGCCCTGAATGGCGGCGGCAATGGCAAGCGCGGATAGAAGCACGGGCGATACTTTCTAAAAATTGGTCACCAAGACTGGCGGGGCGGCCGGCACCTTTGCGCAAGTCAAGGTTCGTTGCAAGTGCAAGCTGTTTGGCAAGCTCCGAGGTCACGGCTTACCCCGATATAAAATAAGGATTTGATGGGAATCTCCCGGTTGCGCGGCCGCGCGCCTTGACGGCCATGTCAAAACCTAGACCTAGTCGCCCGCGCTGGCAGGCCCAGCAAGCGGGGCGACTGTGCGCGAAAAACGCGTGCGGCAGAGGATCCGCACTAGGAAAATATATGATAGGCGGCGCGGCGGGGAAAATGGCTCTGTACCAGGCAACTCTCGAAAATACCAAAGAGCTTCTCGACGAATGGGTAAAGGAACAGGCGGCGACATTCAGCCGCCAGGGCGCGATCAAGGACACGGACCTGCGCCAGCAGTGCGAGACCTTTCTGCGCATGTTCACGGCGGCGATAAAGGGCGGTAATACGGCCGACCTGAAGACGCCCGAGTGGGATGCCGTTCTGCGCTTTCTTTCCGAGGTTTCGGCAAGCCGCGGCGAACAGGGCTTTTCGCCCTCGGAAACCGCGACCTTCGTTTTTTCGTTCAAGAAGCCTTTGTTCACCGCATTGGCCAAGGCCAATCAAGGCGACGCCGCGACTCTGGCCGAAGCCGTGTGGGAAGCGACCGCGATTCTCGACCGGCTGGGCCTGCATACCATGGACGCCTATTTGCGAACGCGCGAAAGCATCATCGCCCGCCAGCAGGAAGACATGCTGGAACTGTCGACGCCCGTCGTCAGCCTGGCGCCCGGCATTCTGGCCCTGCCGTTGATCGGCACGCTCGACAGCGCCCGCACCCAGGTGGTGATGGAATCGCTGCTGCAGCGCATCGTCGATACCGGCTCGACCGTGGCGATCATCGACATCACCGGCGTGCCGACCGTCGATACCCTGGTGGCGCAGCATCTGCTGAAGACGATTACCGCGGCGCGGCTGATGGGCGCCGATTGCCTGATCAGCGGTATCCGGCCGCAGATCGCCCAGACCATCGTCCATCTCGGTGTCGAGCTGGGCAATGTCACGACCAAGGCGACCCTGGCCGCGGCCTTCGCCGTGGCGCTCGAACGCAAGGGCATGACCATTACCCGTATCAAAGCGGCCCAGTCGTAAGTACATGGAACGCATACCTATTCTTCGCATGGGCGATTTCCTGCTGGTCACCATCCAGGTGGACATGCACGACCGCCTGGCCCTGACCCTGCAGGACGACCTGACGACGCGTATTTCGCAGACGGGCGCCATCGGGGTGCTCATCGATATTTCGGCGCTCGAAATCGTCGATTCCTTCATCGGGCGGATGATCGCCAATATTTCGGCCATGTCGCGCGTCCTCGACGCTCAGACGGTTATTGTCGGCATGCAGCCGGCCGTGGCGATTACCCTTGTCGAACTGGGCCTGACCCTGCCCGGCGTCAGAACCGCGCTCGACGTCGAAAAGGGCATGCATCTGCTTCGCGGAGACACCATGCCTCCGGAAGGCCATGGCGATGACCGTCAGTACCTCTGAGACCATGCCGATCCGGGCCGAGTCCGACGTCGTCATGGTGCGTCAACGGGCGCGCGCGGTCGCCAGCGCCGCCGGCCTGGGGCTGGTTGACGTCACCAAGCTGGTCACCGCGACCAGCGAATTGGCGCGCAACGCGCTGATCTACGGCGGCGGCGGAACCGCCCGCATCGAAACGCTTCAGGACGGCATACGCAAAGGCGTGCGCTTGACCTTCGAGGATCAGGGCCCCGGCATCGAAAACATCGCACTGGCCATGACCGACGGCTGGACGTCCGGCAACGGCATGGGATTGGGCCTGTCCGGCGCCAAGCGCCTCAGCAACGAATTCGACATCCACTCCGTTCCGGGGCAGGGCACGCGCGTCATGATCGCGCGATGGAAATAGATCTTCGCCGGCAGTCGCTGGCCATTCCCATTCGCGAGGCCCACGACGTCGGCGATGCCCGCCGGCAGGCGATGCGCGCCGGCAAGGCCGTGGGTTTCGACGAAACGGCAAACGGCCGCGTCGGCATCGTCGCCACCGAACTGGCGGGCAATCTCGTCAAGCATGCCGGCGGCGGGACGCTCGTCCTGCGCGTCCTGGCGGCGGGCGACACCCAGAGCCCGGAAAGATTCGACGAGACGATTCAGGGCCCGGACATATTGGGGCTGGAAATTTTGTCGCTCGACGATGGCCCGGGCATGAACGTCCAGCGCTGCATGGAAGACGGCTATTCCACCGCCGGCAGTTCGGGCACCGGATTGGGCGCGATCAGTCGTCAGGCGACCAGCTTCGAAATCTACTCGGTGCCGGACAAGGGCACGGTGATGGCGGCCCGGCTATGGCCGCGCACGGCGCCGCGCGCCGACTACGACGTCGGCGCGGTCTGCCTGCCGATCGCCGGTGAACGCCTGTGCGGCGACGCCTGGGCGGTTCGTCTGTCGTCGTCGGGTCTCGATGTCGTCGTCAGCGATGGCCTGGGCCACGGTCCGATCGCCGCCGAGGCCAGCGACGCCGCGCTTGAGGTCTTCGCGCGCCGGCCGGACCTGGCGCCCGGACCCTTGCTCGAAACCATGCACGCCGCCATGCGTGCCACGCGCGGCGCGGCGGTCCTGACCGGCCACCTCGACGGGACGGGCAATAGGCTGACCTGCGCCGGCACCGGCAATATCGCCGGCTACATCATGGCCTCGCCCAGACCCAGGGGCATCGTCTCGATGAACGGCATCGTCGGACACCAGATCCACAAGGTGAAGGTGTTCGATTACGAATGCGCGCCGGAGGACGTGATCATCCTGCATTCCGATGGGTTGACGACGCATTGGAAGCTGGACGACTTCCCCGGTCTCACCTCGCGGTCGGCGAGCCTCATCGCCGGCACCCTGTTCAAGCATTTCAAGCGCGGCAAGGACGACGCCACGGTTGTGGTCGTGCGGAGGCTATAGGCATGCAGATCTCTTTGCTGAAAGTCGAAATCCGCTACGAACAGGACCTCGTCCTGGCCCGGCG